>ENA-OUQC01000097-OUQC01000097.1-human-gut-metagenome-genome-assembly--contig:-NODE-97-length-85967-cov-10.769357_pt1 | contig 85967 bp, 66 predicted proteins | sample MGYA00237942_ERZ548815 | MGnify/ENA primary metagenome ERZ548815 (study PRJEB26490, sample SAMN05194722) | human gut metagenome | biome: terrestrial biome; feature: human-associated habitat; material...
CGGCCAACACCGGCGGGCTAGCCCGCCGGTGTTGCACTTCTATCTTGAATCTTCAGAGAATATTGGGAGGAATTAAGTCCGTATTAAGTGTATATTAAGACGCCATTAAAGATATGACGCAAATTCGGCGGATAAAGGCGGATAAAAAAACAAGTTGCCGTGAGTTATTTTCAGAGCTCACTGGAGTTGACTTCGTTTTGGGAAAAATTGGTTACCTTTGCATCCGTTGTCAAGGTTCCGCAGGTTGGAAGCCGGGAATCTTCGTACAGCGACCGCCAAGGCAATAAAGTCAGAATAAAATGAAGGCCATCAGAACTGGGATATTGATTGTTACGGGTGCGTTATTCTTGTGCACCTCATGGCACATTTCCGCGGCAGATACCGATGGTTTTCAGTCTTATAAATTACGGTCTGACATTCCGATCCCACAGATACACAATTGACGAGAGGACAAGTCTGAACCGGGAGGCAAACCTGAAATCAAGTTTCAAAACGAAAAGGGTCAAAGTTCTAAGGTTTCGTAAGTTTTTTGCAGGTTTTTGTGAAAAAGTGATTATATTCGTGGCGAAAATTCAAGTTATTGTCAACATGATTAATTACCACATCGACGAAATAGACCAGAAGATACTGTCTTTTCTTATAAAGAACGCAAGGACGCCTTTCCTTGAAATTGCGCGCGAGTGTGGAGTCTCCGGAGCAGCAATCCACCAGCGAGTTAAGAGACTTGAGAACAGCGGAATCATCACAGGGTCGAGAGTGCTCGTGAAACCCCAGGCCATCGGGCTGAACATCTGCGCGTTCGTGAGCATATCCATCTCCGAGGGAAACAAGTACCCGGAGGTTGTCGAAGCTCTTGAAAATATCCAGGAAGTCGTTGAATGCCACTTTGTTACAGGACGGTATGCGCTACTCGTGAAGCTCTATTGCTTCGACCACGACCACCTCATGCAGGTGCTTGTGAACACCATCCAGAAACTCCCCTACGTCCAATCCACCGACACAATGATTTCGCTGGATCAGCCTATTGAGAGGCAGGTGTGGGTTAATGAGTATAAGAATACTATTTTCACTTCCCGCAAGAAATAGCGGGGCGCGAAAAAAGAGGAGGGCTGATATTATTCTGTAATGTTTAGAATGGATTCGGCGAGGAGGAGGTCTTCTTTTGTCGTGAGTTTGATGTTGAGGCGCTCGCCGGGAATGAAGGAGATGGGGACGCCGGAGCGTTCCACGACAGAGGCGTCGTCGGTGAAGGCGGTGTCGTAGGGCTGAGAATAGGCGGCTTTCAGAACATCGGATTGGAAAATTTGCGGAGTCTGCACAGCATAGAGAACGGAACGATCAATCTTGACATTAAGAGGTTCAAGGACTTCGTTGCCTGAAGCGTCCTTTTTTGTCGCGAGGGACCGCATCGTGTCAACGCACCGGACGACAGGGATGAGGGCCGGGACAGTCTCGGCAGCGTCGAACATTCTGACTATCAGAGACTCTGACACAAAGGGGCGCACGCCGTCATGAACTGCAACGATGGCTCCGTCAGGAACTTTTTCAAGGGCATTCTTCACAGAATGGAAACGGGTCATCCCTCCGCGGACAATGCTCTGCGGAACAACCATTCCGGAACCGAGACAATAGTCTTTCCAGAAATCAATGTAGTCCGAGTTCATAACCGTCACCACACGGATGTCAGGGCAGGCCGACACAAAACGCTCGATTGTCCTGTGGAGCACCGCCCGTCCGCCGATTTTCAGGAACTGCTTCGGGAGATCGCTGCCCATACGCAGCCCCCGCCCTCCAGCGACGACTATAAGATATTTCTTCATTTTGTTTGTATTTTCGGTTCATATTCCCTTTCTCATCAGTCGTGTACGCCCAGTACACTCCTTTCTTCAAAAGGAAATCTGTCCTCGAAAATACTGCACAAATATCCCGATTTATTCCTTTGTGTTCACCAATGAGAAAATATATTCGCAAATATGAGTTTTTTTGCCTAATTTTACAAGATTTTTAGAATCAGCCACGAACGTGGAACTTTTGAAATTTTGAAACAAGGGAAAATAAGTAAGATATGGCATTCTCATTCTTGACTCAGGAACTCGCGATTGACCTCGGAACGGCGAACACCGTCATGTTCCAGAACGACAAGATTGTTCTGGACGAACCGAGCATAGTGGCAATCGACATCGTGACCGGAAAGCCCATTGCGCTGGGACAGAAGGCGAAAACGATGCAGGGAAAGGAAAACCCGAAAATCAAGACGGTAAGGCCTCTGAAGGACGGAGTGATTGCGGACTTCGACGCTGCCGAGATGATGATCAAGGGATTCATCAAACAGATAAACAGCACGCGCAAGTCGCTCTTCCAGCCGAACATCAAGATGGTCGTCGGCATTCCTTCCGGAAGTACAGAGGTGGAGAAAAGGGCCGTGCGCGACTCTTCGGAGCATGCCGGAGGAAGGGATCTCTATTTGATTTACGAGCCTATGGCCGCAGCGGTCGGAATCGGTCTTGACGTACAGGCTGCACGCGGCAACATGATTGTCGATATCGGAGGCGGAACGACCGAGATTGCGGTGATTTCGCTCGGAGGCATCGTGGTACAGGACAGTATCAAGGTGGCAGGAGACGTGCTCACCGGAGACATCATGCAGTTCATGCGCCAACAGCACAACATCAAGGTCGGCGAAGGGACGGCGGAGCAGATCAAGATTCGCGTCGGTTCCGTACTCACCAAACTTGAGGAGGAACCGGAGCCAATGAAGGTGAACGGACCTAACCTGATGACAGCGCACCCGGTTGAGGCGACTGTGACCTACCAGGAAATAGCGACCTGCCTTGACAAGTCCATCGCAAGAATCGAGACCGGCATTCTGCATGTTCTCGAACAGACTCCTCCGGAGCTTTACTCCGACATCGTCGAGGGAGGAATCTACCTCTCTGGAGGCGGCGCACTTCTCCGCGGACTTGCAAAGCGTCTCTCCGACAAGGTTAACATACAGTTCCACGTGGCTGAAGACCCGCTCAGGGCAGTTGCCAGAGGTACATGCATCGCGCTCAAGCACACCGACGACTTCTCGTTCCTCATGAGATAGCAAAAGGACGGAATGCAGAAGCGCAGCCCCATATCAGCAATAGTGACTGCAGTCGTTTTTCTTGCGCTGGAGACGGCTGCGATTGCCGTTCTGCATTACAACAACGAGCTCCAGAGAAACTGGATTTCAGGAGCGGGACACGGCGCGATGGCCGCGCTTTGGGGAGGAGGAGAAAAAGTGCGGAATTACTTCGGTCTCTCCGCAAAAAACGACTCGCTTGCGGCCGAAAACGCAAGGCTTTTTCAGCGCGTACGCGTGCTTGAGGACAGGCTTGAGGCCGCTGAACGGCTCACCGGAGGAAAAGAGTTCCATGGCACGGGCGAGAAGTATAGGTTCACGCCGGCAACCATCATCAAGTTAAGCGACAACCGCCAGCACAACTACCTCATACTCGACAAAGGCGTCTCCGATGGGGTGAAGGCTGGAGATGGTATCATCACGGCGAAAGGCGTGGTGGGCATCGTGGAAAACGTGAGCGATCACTACTGCTACGGCATAAGTTTCCGAAACTACAACATGAACGTCAGCGCACGGCTCGGAAAGGAAGGTCCGGTGGGCCCGCTGAAATGGAACGGCTACAGAAACGCGATCCTTGAGGAAATCCCGCACCACCTTGTGACGGAACTCGGAGACACGGTCTACACGAGCGGTTTCTCCGCGATATTTCCGAAAGACATCCCCGTCGGTGTCACCGTGGATTCGCGTCTGAAGGATGGAGCCACCTACAATCTTGAAGTCAAGCTCTTCGAGAACTTCAGCAGTCTGAAATATGTGACAATCGTCAGCCTGATGGATGACGGGGAAATAGAGAAACTGGAAAAGGAGGGGATGTGATATGGTGAGAACTGACACAAAATTCGTCGCGACCTGGATTTTTCTGGTTATGGTTCAGATTATCATCTGTGACTGTATGTTTCTCGGCCCCCTCGTGACCGTAACGCTGCTTCCCGTGCTGGTGATATTTCTACCCCTGTACGCAAGGACAGAAACGACAATGCTCATTGCGTTCGTTGCAGGGTTTGCCGTCGACTGGCTCTCGGATGGTGTGCTCGGGCTGAACATGGCTTCGCTCGTGCCGGTGGCGCTTCTTCAAAAACCACTCGTGCGGCTCTTCATCGGAGAGGATACCGTAGTCAGAACGGAAGCTCTCTCGGCAAAGAAAAGCGGAACAACAAGATTGTTCGCGCTCTCGGCCATCGCCACGGCTATTTTTCTGCTGCTCTATGTCGCGCTTGACGGTGCCGGAGAAAGGACTTTCGGATTCTGCGCACTGCGTTTCGCCTGCTCACTTGCGGCAAGCCTTCCTCTCATAGCGATAGTGCAACACATCTTCTCCACCAGAAACACACGGGATTAGGCTTATGGTTCTTGATCGGAAAAATAAGCTGTTGATAGGACTGGGGGCTGCAGCGCTTGTACTCATAGTCCGGCTTTTCGTCATCCAGATCATCGACGACCGCTACAAAATTGACTCATCGAACAACTCGATGGTATATTCCACCATCTACCCGACGCGAGGCATCATCCACGACCGCAGCGACCGGATTCTCGTCGGCAACAAAGTGGTCTACGACCTGCTTGTCACTCCAAGAGAGGTCACGGCATTCGACACACTCGCGTTCTGTAAGGTGTTGGAACTCGACACGTTGTTCGTCCGCGAAAAGATGACGGAGTATAGGAAGTTCAGAACCAGGATAGGCTGGCAGACGCTGACGTTCCTTAAGCAGATTCCGCCGGAAAGATATATGAAGTTCGCCGAGGTCGAGTTCAAGTTTCCGGGATTTCGCGGACAGGCCAGAAGTGTCAGGGAATATCCCTACAATGCCGGAGGTAACCTGCTCGGCTATGTTTCCGAGGTAGATGCGAATTTTCTGAAAAAGCATCCGGACGAGTACCGCAGCGGAGACTATGCCGGAAAGACCGGAATCGAGGCTGCAATGGAAAAGGAGCTCCGGGGCGAAAAGGGCTACAACATCTACCTGCGCAACTCAAGCAACCGCATCGAATCCCGGTTCCGTGATGGAGAGATGGACCGCGAGGCCGTACCGGGGAAAGACATAACAACCACAATCGACGCCGAACTTCAGCACTACGGGCAGATGCTGATGGACAAGAAAGTGGGTTCGCTTGTGGCGATTGAACCGTCTACAGGAGAGATACTTACAATGGTGTCAAGTCCGGGAATCGACGTGGATATGCTGGCCGACATCGGCAACCACTACTCCGAAATTCTCAACAACCCATACAAGCCGATGTTCAACCGCGCTGTGCAGGCTCCCTATCCGCCGGGGTCGGTGTTCAAACTCGTGAACGCGCTGATAGGGCTTCAGGAAGGGGTCGTCACGCCGGGAACTCTGCATCCGTGCAGCATGGGCTACCATTTCGGCAGGAATAAGCTCGGATGCCACGCCCACAAGTCTCCTCTGAACCTTGAGGAGTCGATTATGATGTCCTGCAACGCCTACTACTGCTATGTCCTCCGCGATATTCTTGACAACAAAAAATACGCGAATGTCGCAGAGGGATTAGACGCCTGGAACAGCTATGTAAAAAGCTTCGGGTTCGGCCAAAAACTCGGAAGCGATTTCCCGTCCGAACTCGGAGGCTTCGTGCCGGACTCGAAATACTACGACAAGCGCTACCACAAGGGAGGATGGAAGTCCCTGACAGTCATATCACTTTCCATCGGGCAGGGTGAACTCGGCTGCACTCCGCTGCACCTGGCGAACCTCTGTGCGACAGTGGCAAATCGGGGATATTACTACATTCCGCACATCATCAAGGACTCTGAAAACTACAGGATTGACGACAAATACCGCAAACGCCACTACACGAAAGTCGACACAGTGCATTTTCCGAAAGTCATTAACGGAATGTACCGTGCGGTGAACAGCGGATATGGTTCAGGCGGTACGGCAAGCGTGGCTGCGGTGCCGGGGCTTGACATCTGCGGAAAGACAGGAACAGCGCAGAACCCACGCGGAGACGACAATTCGGTCTTCATCTGCTTCGCCCCAAAAGACAATCCGAAGATTGCTGTGGCAGCGTATGTGGAGAACGGCGGATTCGGAGCAACTTGGGCGGCGCCGATTGCCTCACTCCTGGTGGAGAAATACCTCAACGGGGACATTTCGGACGCACGTAAGCCGTTGGAGCAGAGGGTGCTCAACGGGGATTTGATGCACAAAGTAAAAAAAGACAAATAAGATTATGGGACTATACGACACAAGGACAAACCGTCGCAGTTTTGCCAAGACCATCGACTGGTGGCTTCTGGGCTGCTATCTTGTGCTCGTTCTCATCGGCATACTCAACATCTACGCTTCTGTCCATTCGGTTGACGGAGGAAACATCTTCGACCCGTCGCTCCGGAGCGGGAAACAGATCATCTGGATGCTGATTTCGCTCGGAGTTGGAGCACTTGTGCTGTTCGTGATTCCGCCGAGAATATATGAAGGATTTTCACTGCCGCTATATATTATTATGATGCTGTTGCTCGTTGCGGTGATATTCCTAAGCCGCGATGTCAAGGGCTCACATTCGTGGTTCACTCTCGGACCAATCAGTTTCCAGCCGGCGGAGCTGTCGAAGACCACCACATCACTGATGCTTGCGACACTTATGAGTCAGGTGGACTACCGCATCAATAAAACAAAGGACTTTCTGCTGACGGCAGTCATCATACTCGTGCCGATGCTTACAATTGTCGCCCAGAAAGAGACCGGGTCTGCACTTGTCTACTGCGGATTCATATTTATGCTCTACCGCGAAGGCCTTTCGGGCTGGTTCATCGTCACCGCGGCTATGGCGATACTCGTGTTTATTCTCACACTCACCGTCAGCCCCTACGCCGCAATGCTCGCCCTCACAGTTGTAGTCACGGCTTATGTATGCCTGAGTAACGGGAAGATTAAACCATTGCTGCTCATAGGCATTCCTGTCACTGTCCTATATGCCTTCATTCCTGCAATCCTCGGAAAAATCGCCGAAGCCATCGACAATCCGGAATCATTCTTTATGAAAATAAAACCGGAGTATATCCTTTTCCTCACCATCGTCGTCGCGCTCCCGTTTGTTCTGCGTTCGGCATTCCGCAACCGGCACCTCTACACATACGTCGCCATCGCAGCCCTTGCCGTCGGAATCGGTTTCACCTATTCGGTAGACTTCATATTCGACAATATACTCCAGGAGCACCAACGCAGCCGAATAGAAGTGCTTCTCGGAATGAAAGACGACCCCGCAGGTGTGGGTTACAACGTGAACCAGTCGATGATTGCCATAGGTTCGGGAGGATTTGCCGGAAAAGGCTACCTCCAGGGCACCCAGACCACATTCGGATTTGTCCCGGAGCAAAGTACGGACTTCATATTCTGTACAATCGGCGAAGAATGGGGATTTCTCGGCTCTGCTGCGGTAATTCTGATTTACGCATTCCTCATCTGCCGCATCATCATCGATTCCGAACACAGCCGCGAGGCGTTCACACGAATCTACGGATATTGTTTCGCATCGTGCATATTCATGCATCTGTTCATCAACATAGGGATGACGATAGGTCTCATGCCGGTCATCGGAATCCCGCTTCCGTTCATAAGCTACGGAGGCTCGTCACTGCTGTCATTCTCGCTGATGTTCTTCATTTTCATGGCGTTGGACAAGAATGAAAGAAAATATTTTTAGACTTTGGAATATGAAAAAGCTAATCGCACTGATTCTGTTTTTCCTCATCGGCGGGGGCATATTTTCCGTGTCAGCGCAGATTATCGGGTCTAAGATTGACTGGGATAACGACATACGCGCAATAAGGCTGAACGACATACCCCACTTCCGCTACAAATATGACGACTATCTTCAGTTCTCTCCTGCCGCTGCGATGATTGTCATGCGTGCCTGCGGCGTAGAGGGACGCACAAGGACATGGGCGGAACTGTTGAGCGCAGACGCATTTTCAGCAGGAATAATGGCAGCTACCGTCAATGGGATAAAATACAGCGTACGCAGGCTACGCCCTGATGAAAGCACACGCAATTCTTTCCCTTCCGGACACACGGCAACCGCATTTATGTGCGCGACGATGCTTCACAAGGAATATGGATGGCGGTCTCCGTGGATAAGTTTTGCGGGCTATGCCGCCGCCACCATAACAGGAGCGTCAAGAATAATGAACCACAGGCACTGGCACACGGACATAATTGGAGGAGCGATCATAGGGGTCGGGGCGGTTGAACTGGGCTATCTTATCAACGACGCCATATTCAAAAAGAGAAACATCTCTGAATGGTGGGAGCCGCTCGTCTTCGATGAAGACAAGTCGCTGACTTACTATTCATTGTCCTCACTCTATGGCCACCGCTACGGGATAGGAAGTCGAGGTCGTCTCTCCGGCGGTCTCGCGGCAATTCAGGCGGACATCCCGGTCCATCCCAGAGTCTCCGCCAGCATCCGCCTCGGCATCAATTCACTGCGCGACCGCGATACGGACTCCTACACCGCGTCAGAACTAGGACTCACAAGCAATTTCTACGACTATCTTGCCGGTGCCGTTTTCAACTGGCCTTTTGCCAAGATTCTCTATGTGGAGGCAGATGCGATGCTCGGCGGCGGCTACCGCAGTCCGCACTGTCCGCAGGCAATGAAAAGCATTGTAAGCAAGGGTTACGGCGAGTTTCTCTGCGGCGGTTCGTTCGGTTTGAGGCTCGGCACCAATTTCCGAGTGAAACTTCTCGCCGAATATAACCTCATGCTGCCCGTCAACCACTCTTTGCTCCTCGCCTTCGGCACGAGTTTTTTCTGGTAGAAGACGATTGCATACGCGCGATGTCGTCCATAAAGTATTTTTCATCAAAAATAGTAGGTTAAACAAATGTGTAGACTACTTTTGGGGTCAGAAAAATATTTTAGAAAAACAAAGCAATGAAAAAATTATTTCTCGTCATCCCAACCATATTAGCGGCACTATCATGCACGAAAGAAACCGGAGAGCCGGACATTATGCTGATGACAGAAGCGTTCAGCATCGACTACGCCGCGCAGGAGATTGAATTCAGCTACGACATCCTCAATCCGGCAGGCAATGCGGAAATTTCCGTCACAAGCGACGCCGACTGGGTTTCGGTAAAGGAAATCAGGATGGACGGAACCACAATTTCGGTCACTGAAAACACAGTGAGATGGAAAGCGCGTGAGGCCCGTCTGACGCTGAGCTATGGAGACAAAGTGCAGAAGCTCTTTCTCCTGAAACAAGATTACCTCCACGCTGCTGTCGTGTTTCAGAGCATAAAGGCGACAATAGATCAGCACGCTCAGAATGTGTCTATACCTTTTGAAATCCGCAATCATCTGACTGGACGCTGGCCAACGGTCAAGGACATGAAAATCCCGGAATGGATTAAAATCGCCGTCTCGGGCAACGACTTCGAGAGCAACCTCAACATCTCGGTGACAGAGAACACGTCCGGGGAGGACAGAAAATTCACCGTCATTTTGGAATATCCCGGAGCGGAGGACACGGAGTTCACACTCGTTCAAGAAAGCAAATCGTACTACGAGTTCATAGACGGGGTTAAATGGGCCACGCAGAATGTCGGGACAGACGAAAAAAATCCATACGGAAAGCTCTACAGCCACGAAATGACCATCTTCTCCTGCCCCGAAGGCTGGCGCGCGCCGACAAGGAGCGAGCTGGAAGCTCTCTACAAGCACACATCGGACTGGACGACGGTGGATGGTCTGCAAGGCGTATGGTTTTCCGGTTCAAAGCCATATTCCGAAGATGTACCGGCGGTATTCTTCCCAGCCGGAGGATGCAAAAAAGACGGCGAACTGCGTTACTTTGAGGAGCGGGGCTGCTACATAAGCGGGTCGCGCGGAGGGTACAACAACAATTCTTCCATAGTGGCATGCTTCGAGAAAAAGTATTTCATAGATATACGTACGGAATATAATAACCTCGCCTATATGGGTTCTCTGCGCTGCGTAATGAATCAATAGACAGAAACGCAGCCTCCCACCCCCAAAAACAGTCATCATAATTTGCACCAAGATAATGAAAAGAATACATTTTATAGTCATAGGCCTCATCGCAGCAGCCGCTGTCTCATGCGGAAAACAATCCTCCGAATTTTCGCTGACATCGGAAACATTCACCATAGGTTACGAGGGCGGAAAAATAGAAATCGGCTACGACATACGCAATCATGTCCCGGGAGAAAGGCTCATCGTGACGACCGACACCCCATGGCTGACTATCAATAGCTACAACAGGACCAAGGCGACGGTCTCGGTTATGGAGAACTTCAGCCGAACGGAGCCAAGGGAGGCACGAATCACCCTCACCTACGGAGGCGAAAAGCAGAGAACGGTCGTCATAAGGCAGGACTATCGCAAGGCCGTTATCAAACTTGACAACCCGACCGTGAATTTCGACAATCAGAAGCAAAGCCTTATGGTCGCCTACGAAGTCACGGAGCCTGTGCCCGAAGCGACTCCGGATGCCTCCGGAAACACAGCTCCGGAATGGCTAAAATTCCACAACACAGGAAAAGGGCTGTACCTTTCCGTGGAACGTAACCTTTCGGAAGAGGAGAGGAGCTTCGATATTGTCCTGAAATACCCCGGCGCCGACAACGCGTGCTTGAAGGTCGTGCAGGGCACAGATTCCGAATATATGATAATTGCCGAGACAAAATGGGCGAAGCAGAACTGCGGAATAGACGAGTCAAACCCTTACGGCAAACTCTACAACTACGACGAGGCTCTAACGGCCTGCCCTGACGGATGGCGGGCGCCGACACGGGCCGAAATGAGCCGGTTGTGCACGCGCTACTCCGATTTTGAGGAAGTCGATGGCATCAGGGGACGCTGGTTTTCCGGCGAGGAAACATACAGCACACAGGCGACACGGATATTCCTGCCGGCCAGAGGATACAGGCAAGGCGCTGACGGAGAGATCATGGAATTTTCTGAGGGTGGCCATTACATCTGCGGAGAAAAGGACAAGGCGGGTAATGTGCATGTCATATATTTTCAGTACCTCAAATTCTCCGGCACTAAGCCCGCACTCCACGATACGGAGTTTTATGGGTCCCTGCGTTGCGTGAAAGCAGACTGACTGGACAGTTGAATTATACGACGCCGAGAGTGGCGATGCTGATGCGGACTTGTGGACCGAAGAAATCGTGGAGCGGACGCCAGCAATTGTAGAGGGTAGATCCGGTGGTGAAGACATCGTCAACGAGAAGTATGTGCCTGATGTTCAAGGAGTTCCGTTCTTCAGAGGCTCCGTTCGACGATGCGCTGTTAAGGATTTCGGGATTATGAAAACGCCTGCGAAACTTCCGGCTGACCGCAAACGCGCCGCTGACATTGCGTGCCTTTTCCTCGATGCCGAGTTTTGTTTGAGTCGATGTGCGTCGCCGCCGCTTCAGAATATCCGTTCTCAAACGCGCCCCGAGCGCCTTTGCTATTTCAGAAGCAATAACCTCCGCCTGATTGTACCCTCTCCGTAACCGCCTCGTCCAATGAAGCGGAACAGGAACTACTGTATCGACATCCGAAAGCCATTCCGCAGCAGCAACCCGCTCACCGAGCATCGCCGCGAAAAAACGCCCCTCTCTGATGTCACGGGAATATTTCAGGCGATATGTTATATTCCTGTACCCTCCGTCCTTCACAAAATTGAAAAGGGCTGCGGCATAGACATAATGTTCATAACAAGATTTTGGCTCGGGTGAATAGAAAGTCTTTTGTCCGGTCTCCCTTTCTGACAGCTCTTCGGACAAGCTCTCCTCGCAAAAGTCAAACTCGGGATTTTCATTTTCCATTCTCTCAATCAGAGCGTTGAAATGTTCCGCCATAGGGTTGCGGACAAGAGACCAGCTATGAGTAAGGGGCATATCCGCAAGACATTTGAGACAGATATAACGCTCGTGTCGCCCCAAACTGGTTCCGCAAACGCAACAAAGCCGTGGCAAGAACAAATCCGCCACAGCCGTCCACAATTTTTCGCATCCCCAATCCATAACCATCTAAGGAGTGTACCCATAGGTACACGACTAAACTACGATATATCCCCGCACCCCAGCCAGGAGAAACCCTCCAAATCCCCACCAGGGAGGTTTGAGATTTATTTTGGAGGATAGATTTGCCCTCGAAGAGGGAGCATACCGGGCGTATGTGACCGATGAGAGGACAAATATAGCCCCAAAAGAAACTCAAACCTAGCAGTGCATAGCACCGCAGACGTCTATTACCTGCCCACTAACATAAGAAGACAAATCACAAGCCAAGAACAGCGCCACCTTAGCCACCTCCTCCGGAGTGCCGCCGCGACGCAGCGGAATCGTCTTTTCCCAAGCCTTGCGCACATCCTCCGGCATCGCAGCCGTCATATCAGAAATGATGAAGCCCGGAGCGATGCAGTTGGCCCTGATTCCACGAGGCCCCATTTCCTTCGCGATGGATTTTGCGAGTCCAATCATACCGGCCTTTGAAGCGGAGTAGTTGCACTGTCCGGCATTTCCTGCCTCCCCGACAACCGAAGACATATTTATTATGCTGCCCCCACGCTGGGCCATCATAATCGGAGCGCAGGCGTGGATGTAGTTAAACGCGGATTTGAGGTTCACCGTCAAGACCGCATCCCATTGAGCCTCAGTCATCCGGAGCATAAGTCCGTCTTTGGTAATGCCGGCGTTGTTCACCAAAATGTCAATCCGTCCGAAATCAGCCTGAACCTGCCTGACAATCTCGTGCGCCTGCTCAAAATCAGCAGCATTTGAGGCGTAGGCCTTCACCTTTCCTCCGAAAGCCTCAAGCTCCCGGACAGTCTGCTCCACCGTTTCATTGATTACAAGGTCAGTGAACGCTATGTCAGCGCCTTCGGAGGCAAATTTCAGAGCCACGGCCTTTCCGATTCCCTTTGCGGCTCCTGTAATCAGAGCCACCTTATTGCTTAAAAGTCCCATATACATTCAATTTTTCAAAACATAACATTTTTATTATCCGGCGGCAGCCAAAAGACGGCTGCTCCTGCTCAATCCTGCTAATTTAAAACCTCTTTCCCGTTTTTACAAATATATTTACTATCTTTGCAATCTTGCAAACGTTCGGAATGACCGGTATGGTCTTCGAAACGCCTGCAACGGCAGCTTTGGTGGTGGAATAGGTAGACACGCGGGACTTAAAATCCCGTGGGCAGAAATGTCCGTACGGGTTCGATTCCCGTCCGAAGCACGAAAAAGGAGGGTGATTTGCCCTCCTTTTTCGTGCTTATGCTTCCTAACCTCCGCAGACTAATGTCTGCGACCCCTATTAGGGGTATTTCGCGCCCCGGCGCGGTCCCTCCGGGACTTTTAGTCCGTCCATTGTTTTGGCCAGACGTCGGGATCAGAATCGATATACCAAGCCGACACCGTTCGAGGTGGAGGCTATGCCGAGTTCCGTTGCCTTTCTCGTGTGGGGAGACATTGTTGCATTGTTATAACGGTCGATACCTTTTCTCCCTGTTGCCATACCTATCGGAATCATAACACCGCCTACAATCAAAGATGTGGTTCCAAGCAAAAGAAATCCGGTTGAGATGTCTTCCGACTTTGCCAATGAGGCAGCAAGCACAAGAGACACGACCCCCTCACCCAGTATGAAATAGGACGCAAAACACATTCTTTTGCCAGCCCTATACTGCTTAATTGCACGGGAATCGGAGCATTGGCGAATAAGACTGCCATACTCTTCATACAATTTCTTGCTATGGTAATACTCAAACAATTCCTTTCTATCAATCACCGGGAGATTCGCAAACTCCTCCGAAACCTTCTCGAACTCCACAAAGGTAATGTCGCTTGTCTTCTTGTCACCCTTGATTGAGGTATGTGAACCGTTTATATCAACCTGACATTTCAGAGTTCCGTTCGTCGACGGTTCCGTATCCATAGTGAAAAGATAGGTTGTCAAGCTTGCTGAAGCTACATCGTTTTCCTGCGCCGCCGTCACGGCGACACTCCCAAAACCGCTCACCAGATTGCCGCTTGTTCCTCCGATTGAACTGCCGACCATATCAAGCAAGATACGCTGTGCGTCGTACCCGGCAGAAGACGGATTATAGCGTTTGTCAGCCCCGAAGGCGAACTTGCATTTGTCACCGGGAAGATTCACAACCGCGGTCTGAGATATGAAGCTCTCGTCATAGACGGCCGATGTCGGGTCTATCGTTATCCGCAGTTTGCCTCCTGCTTCCCTAATGTTGATGATCGCCCATGAACGGTGGTCCGCATTCGTCCGCCAGTCAGTCGTCACCCATCGTCCCTGCAACGCCTCGATCTTCGCATCATACTGCTCAGATTTCATGGCGATGAACTCCAGACGGTTGATTATCGTCTGCACATTGTTCATTTCTGCGCCCTGCGGATCCAGTTCCTGATATTTTCGGAAAAACTTGATTGCGTTCTCCGAATTTTCCACATCCTGCCCCTTTGACGCATAGGCTTCGCCGAGACGGTAATATGCCGCCGGGCTATCAGGGGCATATACGATTATCTTTTTATACAGCATAATGGCGTCATCCCAAAGCTGCATCTCTTCGGCCATTCCTGCTTGGTCATACAATTTTTTGATGTCAACTTGAGCGAATGTGACAATGCTCAACATAAGTAAAATAATTGACAAGCTAATCTTTTTCATAGTTTATCTATTTATGGTTAATTCACAAAATCCGGTTCTTTCATCAGCATCGGCTTCAGTCTCTCCTGAGCCATCCGTATCGTCTCTTGACAGGTCTTGCCTCCGCGCATCATCCTCACTCCATTCTTGAACACGAGCCAGTCCTTGCCCGGATAGGCAGGATTCTGCTCCTGCTCCCGAGTTGAACATATCTTTTCTGACGGATATGGACTATTGCTGCGGGTGTCAAGCCACACGATGTCATCCGCAGCTATGACGGTAAGTCCACGAATCTTGTCGTCAAGGCATCTTGAAAGCTGTGCGGCGAAACTGTTCTCGCCATACCCTGCCTTGCAACTGTGCAGGACTATTGAGAACGGCTGTTTCTTCAGAGACAGCAGGAGTTCATATTTACGAAGATGTTTCAATATCAGCCCCGCGACCTGATCCGCATTGAGATATTGCCCGCCGATTTCTATCTCTTTCGTAGAGCCCCCGCCATTCGGAAGTATGCCGTGCGCGACAATGTGGAATGAATTGTCGTCGGTCCGCAGCCAATTGTGCACCGACTCTATACTCGGAAGCCCCTCCGTCTCATATTCCGTGTCGGAAAGGAAAAAATTGGCTGTTTGAAAATTGACGGCAGCCTTATAGTTCACGGTTTTCCCGTCGGCATCATAGCTATCATCCCGAAGTCCGTGAGAATTCTTGTCAAAGCATTTCTGGTAGTCAAGAATCTCCTGAACTATCTCATCGTAGGACTGCGCCGTTGTCGTGACAAGCGGACACAAGAGCGCCCAAATTAAGAGTGCGGTTCTTTTCATAGCAATCTAATCTTTACAAAAACCTTTCTGACACATGTCTTTATAAACCGCCAAAGCCCTCATCGCTGCCTGTCTTGCTTTTTCATCTTGTCGGTCAAAATTGCCAACATTCAGTCCCTGATTCCTATTCTGGTTCTGAACTGACAATGCTTTATTTGTTTGCGAAGTATTTGACATTCTTTGCTGCATCAGATCTATGCTTGATTTAAGAATGTCCGTATTTATTCTACCATCAGATTCATTTTTACAGTTTTGGGCAAGTGTGTCGAAAATTTTGGCGCGTACTTCAGGATTCTGAACTTCATTCAGAAGAAGCACAAGCCCTGTTTTTCCTAATTCGCTCATCGTTTTGTTTAAACCTGGTTGGCGTGACTCCGGTGAAACCCTCGCACTTTGTGTTCGGACGGCCAATGCAGTCACCGTAGGGGAAAAGTCCCGTGAGAGACGTTCTGTCGCCTCCTCGCTTGTTATTTGCCCGCTTTCCTTTGCCAATGCCTCCATATACCACGCATTAATCATTCTTTCTTTGTCCTCGGGTGTTGCTTTTTCCGTATATTCTTTATTACTTATCATTTTTTGCAGCTTAGCCCCAGACATAGGTTCAAAATACGACAAAGCTTCCATCTGATTTATTGTGTACGACCCTTGAACAGGCGTCTGTACACTCTGCTGCCACGGCATACTATTGCCTATGTTTCCAGAAGAGACTGGGACCTTTCTTATTTCAACACATTTTTTGTAGAAATCAGGAAAGCTCTCCGCCATTTCATTAGCAATGGCAGCTTTTGATTTATCCCCTTTTCGAGCATAATTTCTGGACAATGTCTTTGCATCACATTTTATTCTGCTCGCATTGTTGTTTACATATCGTTTGGCTTCCCCTTCAGTCTTGAATGTCCGATACAAACGTCCATCTATTCTAACTTCATAATTATATTGGGATTGCCCTACAGCACTCTGATTATACCCTTGCCCGCACAAGGGCTGCGGTGTGGCAAAAGAAATTACCGCTAACAATAACAGAATAATCCTCATTTTCATAAGTTACGCCCCATGTTCCGACCCCAGGAACAGCTGCTTCATACAACAAAGAAAGTGTGAGGCCGAATCCGATTGCTGGAATGAAGGTATATTTTCATTCCGAACTGTGCGAAAACACTTTCAATATGCCAGTCACAGGCACAAAACCTGCAATACGACAAATTTAGAAAAAATAATTAAGATGTCAAAAGCATTAGTCAGAGCGTAACTTGTGTCACAGACCGGACGGCAAACGCATCTTATCTTTATATGAGAATTAAAGTACAGATATATATGAACAGGAAATTTTTACTCACATTTTTCATTTTTGTCCTTGGTGGAGGGTTTTCACTGACGGCGCAGGACACGGTGACAAAGCCATCGAAAAACAATATGACCTTAAAGGAATGGAAGGTCGATGCGGTGACGAACCATAAAATTCTCGATCATTTGACGATTTACAACGAAATAGGCAAGAAAATCGAAGAAATCGAGTATGATTCCAAAGGACAGAAATGGAGAAAGAAATATGAGCACGGTCCGAATGGAAAGGTGGCACGCGAACTCGTCTATAATAGTGCGAACAGACTTGACAATATCAGGAAATATGAATATGACGAATTCGGACGACGGAAAATTGAGTATATTTACGACGCCAAAGGGAAATTGAAGAGATATAAAGTTTATGAATATATCGCCGGAGAGGAAAAATGAACAGGAAACCCAGCCTTTCAAATGCAAGGCTGAAGCAGATTGTGTCAACTCCGGGACTCTCGCATCCTTTTCTCCGATTAGTCTGGCGGAGATGGATGGGATTAAACTGATGAACCGCATCGACAAAAAGTATCTCACTGACAGAAAAACGCTTACAGAAATTCTCAAGGATGCGGCCACACAAGGCTACAGGATCTTTGAAAACTGCGGAGAGAGGCTTCACGGCTACGACAGCGTCTATTTCGACACACCAGGACTTCGGATGTTCACCGAACACCGGCGCGGAAAAACCATTAGACAGAAAGTTCGGACAAGGATTTACAAGGATTCCGGACAGTGTTTTCTGGAGGTGAAGCGAAAAAACAATCACGGACGGACCAAAAAGAAAAGAACGGAAGCCCCATCGGATTGTTTTGAGGATTTTCGCAGCAACGGGAAGTTGGGACTATGGCTGAAGGGACATTCGGATTATAGGGCTGAAGACATCGGGCCGTCGCTTGAGACATCTTTCAGTCGCATCACGCTGGTAAACAAAGGATTGAGCGAGAGGCTGACGATTGATTGCGATGTCAAGTTCAGAAACCTGCGCACGGGAACAAGCGGCGGACTTGGAAAGGCGGTAATCATCGAACTCAAACAGGACGGGCGGCTGCACAGCGAAATGCAGGACATACTTCTGCGTCACAGGGTGAAGCCGGTCCGGATGAGCAAATACTGCATCGGAATAGTCTCCACAGCTCCCTCTGTCCACCCAGGACGCTTCAAGACAAAGTTGAGACTGATTGAGAAAATCAACAGAACTGCGACTCCGGCAAAGACGGTTTTGTAAAAAAGAGCCAACAAATACGACAACAAGTCCATTAACACGATAATAAGCCCATTAACACGATAATAAGTCCGAAAAGAAAGTAAAAAAAATATGATACATCTGCTTCAAACAAGCGCCGCAACCTTGGAAGACGGCGACCTTCTCGACATTCAGAGCATTTTGGACCCAACGATGAGCACGGCTCAGAGCCTTGGAGAACTGGCTATCAGGTTTTTCCTCAACCTTCTTGTCTGCTGGATTCTCGTGCATTTTTTCTACTACCCGAAGAGTCGACGCAAAGACTATGTCTTCACTTTCCTGACATTTTCTTCGGCAATGCTGCTGTTGCTCTACGCAATGGGCAGGGTCGATGTGGGAGTGGGCCTGACGCTCGGTCTGTTTGCGATTTTCGGCGTCATCCGCTACCGCACGGAGACTGTTCCAATCAGGGAGATGACCTATCTTTTCATCATCATCGCCCTTTCCGCCGTCAACGGACTCACACCCCTGTTCAAAGTGGAGAACGCCGGTGAAGTTTCCGCACATTATGCCCTCGGCTGGGGTGACCTCGCAATCGCAGTTTCCGCCAATCTCTTATCAATCATACTGATATGGGTTCTCGAGAGCAGCAGCAAACTGAAGCGCAACTCGTCAAAAATCATCCTCTACGACCGCATCGACCTCATCGTCCCATCACGTCGTGACGAACTCATCGCTGACATCGAGAAACGTTGCGGAGTACGACCGACTGACGTTGAAATCGGAAATATCGACTTTTTGAAGGATTCGGCATATATCAAAATCTATTACGAAAACGACGGAAAATCGACATCAACGATGGACGAAATTGTACGAAACAAGCAATTCGTTGAAAATCAAGAGCTTTAATAATTATCTCAAAGAAATATATCGCCGAAAAACATACAACGCATAACATTTTCTGAACATAATCGTCTTATAAGGTATGAAAACAAACGGATATTTTCTCAAGGCGGCAAAAGTTGCTGTCCTCGTCGTGATGGCGCTTTGCTTAAGAGGTATGAATCTGTCAGCCCAAGGTCTGGGAGTGAGTATGAGAGGCTCGGCCGAAGTGGATTGGAAAATCCGAAAGGGACTGCATCTGAGTGGAGGTTATGAACTCAGAACGAAAAATTCGCTCTCGGGAATCGAAAGGCATCAGGCATCTGTCGGAATAGAATACAAGGTCTGCAACTATTTCAAAATCGGTGGCGAATACATCTTCATAGGCCACTTCAATTCGACGAATGCCTTCAAACCACGCCACCGCTTCTCCCTCAACCTGACCGGACAATACGACACCGGAAACTGGAAGTTCTCCCTCCGCGAGAAACTTCAGCTCACCCACTACGCCTACGACCTCAACGAGTTTCAAGATGTTCCTAACGCGCTCCAACTAAAAACCCGCTTCACGGTCAAGTGGCAGGGATTCAGGCCGATAGAACCGTTTGCCTATATCGAACTGCGCAACATCTTCAACGCCCCGAAATGTTCTGCAACCTGGAGCGAGACCTCGGCTGCCTACACGGACTACAAGTTCCTCGGCTACAATCACGCCTACCTCAACCGCGTGCGCACTGCCGCCGGCTTTGACTGGAACATCACCAGAGCACACTGCATCGAGTTCACTCTGATGTACAATTGGGTTCACAGCCTCGAAATTGACACGAATAAGGAAGGCACGGTTCTCAAGAGCCTCTACTGGAAGACGAAGCACGAGTTTCCACTCTGCGTCGGGTACAAGTTCTCGTTCTAAATCTGTTTATCGCGACAAACAACTACCCCCACCACTTCCCAGTGCCCGCCCTTGTCCGGGCCTACCCTGATTATAACCCCCTCTTTTTTAAGACTGGCCAAATGCCTCTCTACAGCTTTTGGGCTTATTCCGATGGCTTCAGCGAGCGTATTTGTGGTCATTTTCGGGTTTTCTCCCAACAATCTGACTATTTTCTCCCTACTTTTATGCTTTACTGAACATTTGGGAGCCAGACATTGAACATTTCGCGAAAGAGTGTTTTATTTAAGAAGTAGTTTCCAAGCAGGAACGACTCTAATTATTTTTCCGCCATCAAGTATTTCTGATTCCTCATCGTTCGTAACGATTGTTAGATTATCACAGCCTGTCACCTCAGAGGCTTCTAGAAGACCGGCTATTTCACGATTTCTTGTTTCCGGAGAAGATATGCTCCAGCAGACTTGGAACAACTCAGAAACCGCATCTTCCCTTTGCAAAACAAAGTCGCATTCCGTTTTTCCGAGATAATACGAAACTTTTTCGAATGGTTGCATCGTTCTTCTCAGATGCAACAAGACAGTGTTCTCCAATAACTTACCGTCATCCCCACTCTGAGGCAGAAGCACCGAGTTTCGCAACCCGTTGTCTATACAATAATATTTGCATTGAGACCTCTGCTCCTTGGCCAACGATCGCTCGTATTTCGGGACACGTACAAACATAAAAATCGAGCAGGCATAATCCGCCCACTGATACAAGTCGTCCTTTGATATTTTCAGCCCCTGAGACTTTATGTCATTGTATATCGCAAGTATGGAAGTAGGCTTCGAAAGGTTGGACATTATCCGTTTCAAAAAATATCGGAGCACCGGAATATTCGATATGTGGTAGTGTTCCGCCAAGTCGTTGAGGAGCATCGTGTCAAAATAGCCCTGTAAAAGTTTTGTCTGCTCCGAACGATTTTTTGTCAACACAACTTCGGGAAAAGCGCCATAGCGGTTGTAATCCTGGAAGGAATTTCGCACCATCGCAGTGTCCTGTTCAAGATAACTTCCCACATCCACGCCCTTAAACCTGCAATATTCGCGAAAGGAAAGAGGCCACGCCTCATACTCAAGAGGCCAGCCCCGGAGCACGGACTTAAGTTCTGAAGACAACATAGTGGCGTTACTGCCACTTATGTAGATGTTCCGGCAATAACTCTTGTAAAGCCGCATCACGAAATATTCCCAGCCGGGAACAAGTTGTATCTCATCAAAAAACAAATAAGCATCTTTAATCGGAATGTCCGGAAACATTTCCATATAGGCATCCACAATCAGATTAAGTTGATCAGAAGTCATCACCCGCAGGCGTTCATCGTCAAACCCAATCCAAAGGATACGTCTCTTCTCAACACCATGCTTTTCCACCAGCGCATTGATTGCCAACATCATCATAGATGATTTTCCGCACCGTCTGACTCCCGGCACAGTTATTATCTTTCCCCTATCCAGCGGCAATTCAGAATCCCGAGGAAATACATCAAACGGAATCTCCGACTGACGCAACGCAATGAGCGACTTTAAAACATTCTTGTCCATTTCCCTATCTGTTTATTGCTGCAAATATAATAATGTTTCCCCAAAAATAGGAAACTTTTTAAAAAGTTTCCTATTTTTGGGGAAACGACCGATTCTCGCCATACATTCTTCATCACTATTGACATTCCCGTCTGTCGTTCAGTTCTTATACTTTGTCCGAACTGTCTGTACCTTCCGAAGATGCATCTTGAAGACCGGATTCATTCTCAGCAATTTTCTTGATAAACGGCATCCTGACATTTCTGAAAGTCTTTGACTCATCATAATAATCTAAAATGTCATAACTTGACAACACGGAAAGCAATATCTTATAGAAAATTTCAACTTCATCATTTGAAGGCATCCTATTATCTGCGCGCAATTTTCCATTAGCCACATCTTCGTGAAATTCAAATACCATATCTGCGGCATAATCAACAATGCTGCCAACTGAAGGAACATCTTCAAATGGTACAATGTTTTGCTTTACCTTTTGGATTAACTTGTCACGCCAAGTCCTATGAAGCGGATTTTCATTCACTTCCGCGACAGAATGTTCAATTTGTGTCATCTTATCTTAAATATTTAATTATTAGTTTATTATGTAGTATTATTCGTATCTTCGAAAAGCCAGCAAAGCTTCCTAAAAATCAACTCCCCGAAAGACCTCTTTATTGAGTCTAATTACGCCATTTTTCTCTTTTTGATAAACTTTTATGTTTCATATTTATTATTTTATTTAGTCAATTGCCGTAATTGAAGAGAATGCGTTCCATCCCGAAGCGGCTTTATATGCTGATTCAGAACCGGCAGGCACCTTCAGCACGGAATAGACACCGACAGAGCCAAATACACGGCTGCCCAAATCCGGAGGAGTTGTTGATCCTATTTGAAAAAAAATAAATCTGGTCATTACCACATAGGGCACAAGATCCAATTGTTTTCAATTCAGAACAATTATGCATATATATCCTATGCAAAAGACTACAATTCGTAAAAGCATACTCACCTATCGTCTGTATCCTGGAGGCGGACTCGAAAGACAAATCCGTCAATGAACGACAATCTTCAAAAGCAGAAGTCTCGATGCTCTCACAAGATGCTGGAATCGTAATTGACTTCAATGCGACACAGCCCGTAAAGGCGCCAAAACCATAATCATAATAAGGGTCACGACCACCAGCAATAGTCTTTAGCCGCGAACCTGGCTCAAAGGCAACGCTCTTCAATGAGTAACAGTTATGAAAAGCTGCGTTCTCTATAATCTCACAAGAAGCTGGTATTATAATTGACTCCAATGAGGTACAGCCCTTAAACGCACCAGAACAAAAATAATAATGGCGTCCATCTGGATTATCAGTATAAAACGCACTGCCTTCGATAGTCTTCAACTGCGAACCAGACTCAAAGACTACATGTTCCAGAAAACTGCAATTACCAAAGGCCGAATCCTCTATGACCTCACAAGAAGCTGGTATTCTAATTGACCTCAATGCAGTGCAATCACTAAAGGCACCCGCAGAATAAGAAGAATAAGAAGAATAAGGCGAAGATGATGTCTGATAATAAACAACATTTCCTGAAATAATCTTCAACCGTGAACCCGGTTCAAAAACAACTCTCCTCAATGACCCGCAATTCTTAAAAGCAGCACACCCTATGTCTTCGCAAGATGCGGGAATTATAATTGATTCCAATGCGGTGCAGTTACTAAATGCCCCACAAGAATAATAATACAGCTTATAGGAAGAATCGTATTCACAGCGATAAGAACCTTGTATATTCTTCAATTGAGACCCTGATTCGAAAGCAACACTTTTCAAGGAACTGCAATCCAGAAAAGCAGATCGCTCTATTGTTTTGCACGATGCCGGTATTACGATTGATTTCAATGCGGTACAACCATTATAGGCCGAAGCTCTGATAACATTCAATCGTGAACTCGACTCAAAGACAACACTCTCCAAAGATCGGCAGTCTTTAAAAGCCGAACCCCCTATTTCCTCACAGGATGCTGGGATTATTATAGACGTCAATGAGGTGCAGTATTCAAACATACAATCAGGAAAAGACTTTAACCGTGAACCCTGCTCAAATTCGATACTCTTCAATGAGCTGCACCTAAAAGCGGACGCCCCTATGGTTTCACATGATGCCGGAATAACCACTCTTGAAATATTGCTGAACTCAAAACAACTTGCCTGTATTGTCGTCAATGTTTTTGGAAGGATAACTGTCGTGACATTCTTTGAGCTCTTAAAACTATCCTTCGGTAGAGCATCAATGTTTACATCTGAAATGTCAAGATACCTCAGTGCCGGCATCTCATAATAGATGTCAAGAAAATCAACATCATTCAGAACCCCTGAAATCTTCATCTTGACAATGTTCTCTTTGTCGTAAGACTCCAGAATCGAGTGAAGGTCACCTTTGACGTCACACTGAATGGAAATGAGACCGCTCATGTCACCAGCCTGCGAGACGACGAAACTGCGGATGACATTGCCCGAGTCATCGGTCAAGGACACGACAGCGTTTCTTCTGAAAGCATTGTCGTTTGCTGCCGCAGAAAGGCTGAACGTCCTTTTTGCCATAGATTTCGTCAGGACATAGCTGAGCCATGACTTTGCATCATCCGGAATCGAAACCTGAAATTCAGTGTTTGTCTGAGCCGTAACATCTATGTTGCCACCGGCAGCATCCACCTCATATTTTTCCTGCGAGATGACGATTGTTGCTTTAACACAGTTGATGGCAGCTAGGGCAGTCTGTCCGCCGTCACTCACAAAAACGAGTATTTCACTCTCTACAAGCGGATTTGGAGCGGTGATTTCTATAGTGCCCGACGCTGATGACTTTTGATTGACTTTCGCTTTCCAGCCGTCTTGAGTTAGGGTCTTGACGACGACCTTCTCTGAAGCTCCCGTCAGAGTGTAACCGATTGTCCGGCTTGCGCCACCGGTCGTTATCGCCACATCCTCGCTGTCGAATGAAATTGTGAGCGGCATCCGCTTGGCGATTGTTATCACAGTTCCGTCCGACATTCCGAAATGAACATAACCGTTGTCTTCCGTAACCGAAATTATACCGGCATCTGCACCGTCATCACCGGTGGCCCTGCCGAGCTGCTTCCAAGAAACGCCATCATCGCAGGACATATACCACATCCCCTCCTCTATCTTCAGCTTCGGAGTCACGCCGTCCCTGCCATCAGCGCCGTCCTGTCCGTCAACACCGACAGCCTTGGCCTTTTTGCCGTCAACATAGAGCCAATCACCATTGAGAGTCCAGTACCATACTCCGTCTGTGTCTTGCCGAACTCCGATTACCGGAGTCACACCGTCCTTGCCGTCCACGCCGTCGCGACCATTCTCTCCGTCTTTGCCGTCAATTCCATTCTTGCCGTCCTTACCGTCAGTTCCATTCTTGCCGTCCTTACCGTTATACACCGTCACAAATTTTCCAGACGAAAAAGAAAAAGAATAGCCCTGATTGTCTGGCAGCGGCTTGATGCTTTCGATATACTCTTTGTTTTGAAGCGCAACGACCACTGCCTGCAATGCACTGATGTTAGAATTCATCTGGTCACAAAGTGTCTCCAACTTCGTAACCCGAGCCTCAAGGTCGCTGATGCTATCTTTCAGTTTTGTGTCATCATACATTGAATCTGCCGAGCAAGACAACAAAAATGTCACCCAAACGAACAATATAATCCTCTTCATCGCTTTATTGGTTTTCATTGATCTATTCATTAGCGATTATTTTATAAAACTCGCCCCAACCAGATGCCGCCTTATAGGCATCTTCAGAACCAGACGGAACTTTGAGAACCGAATATTCTCCGACATTGTCAAAGGCATCTGCCGAGCAACTTGGCGGAACTGCGGCCCCTATCTGGAAAGAATAAATCTGATTGTCGCCATAAAACGCCTTAGATCCGATTGACTTGAGTTTTGTGCAGTTCCGCATATCTATCCTATGTAAATTGTCACACCCTGCAAATGCCTCAGTGCCAATAGTCGCCAGTGCAGCCCCATTGGCATAGGTAACATCAGTAATAGCACATCCTCTGAACGCATAAGCATCTATTGTCTCGCAAGAGGCTGGAATCGAAATACTCGTTAACGATGAACAGCCTCTAAACGAAGATTCAGATATGATCTTCAAACAAGAACCGGATTCAAAGGAAATAGAACTCAAACTACTACAACGTTCAAAGGCAGATACACCTATTGTCTCGCAAGAGGCGGGAATCGAAATACTCGTTAACGACGAACAGCCTTTAAACGAAGAATAAGACATGGTCTTCAAACAAGAGCCGGATTCAAAGGAAATAGAACTCAAACGACTACAACATTCAAAGGCAGATACACCTATTGTCTCGCAAGAGGCTGGAATAAGAATCTTTTTGATAGACTTACATCCATAGAAGCATTTTTCAGAAATTGCCGTCAATGTCTTTGGCAGAACAAACATCTCGCAATACTCTGAGTTTATAAAACAGCCGTTAGGCAGACTTTGAGCATCCACATCTGAAGCATCAAGATATTTCAAGCTACGCATACCGCCTAAGAAAAAGAAATCATCGTCGCTTAATGAGCCTGAGACTTTCAGCTTCCTTATATTCAACATATTATGAGCCTTCATGTACTCATGCAACGTGCCTGCATCAGAAACTCGGACCTCAAATATCTTGTCTTGGTCCCAACTCTGCGAGAGATTGAATTTATCAAGAACTATCCCATCTTCATCAAGGCACCATATTGTCGCATTTCTCGAAAAAGCCCCGTTATTCTCCGACACCCGAAGCACAATTTTTTCATCCGTAGTCTCCTCTGTCACCCATTCAATCCAAGACTGAGCATCGTCAGGTATCTTAACGAAAGAATTCAAGTTTGTCTCTACCTCAACGGATATATTACCGCCTTCATGCCCAACAGAAAACTCAGTTTGGGACAGGGAGAACTTCGGCTTTCCGCATTTCAGTTCGCATTTTGCTGTCCGTTCTGACTCTTTTGCCGTGATTGTGATTGTCGTCTCCTCTATGGTTTCCGGTGCCGTGATCGTTATCGTCCCGGATGTTGATGTTTCCGGCGTGATTGAAACCTGCCAGCCATTTGATACCTCCGCCTCCAACGTGGCTTTATCAACAACGCCGGATAAAGTATAGTGGATCAAATGAGTACCGCCACCTTTCTTAAAAGCGAGACTCGAAGCGTCAAGTTTAAGTAACAGTGGAGAATAGGGTATAGTCAAGACCGAACCATCCAACAACTCGAACTCAATACTACCCTCCTTTTTTATACAAGAACGTATGTTCCGAGAATAACCGCCAGAGATGACCATCGAATCCAAATCCGACTCATCATAAGAACTACACTCATATAGCAATTTGTTTCCTTCATAAAGGCACAATGTTTTTGATACTTCATTGAACGCCATTCTTATTTCATCTCTTATTGGGACCTTCTTTCCAAATGTCTGATAGTATTCATTTATCTTTTCCTTTTTAATATTATACGTATAACCATATTCATCAACCATTTCATCATAGCCATCATCTTTTAAAAAGTCATACACTATGAACCTAGACTTATCAACGATTACCCAACATAACTGTCCAACGTTATCACGGCTTAAGCCAACACGAGGAAGAGTAGTAACGCCTCTTGAAAATGTTTCTATATTTTGAATAGCATTCCCAGATATAAAAGATAAGGAACGTATCTTACCTGACTCATCATTAACAGTCGAGCATATAACATCTTCATAACGCAATGCTCTGGTTAGAGTATTAATTACCTCGAAATCATTATTGATTTTAGAACATAGTCCTTCACACTGTTCTACAGACAGTACAGGCTCTTTCATTGAAATAGGCAAATCTTTTGTCTTCTCACAAGACATAAATGAAAAAACTGTAAGTGAAAGAATCACTCGTAAACATTGTAGAAATACTTTCATACCATTCATAGACCTAAATTTTATACGTTGAGACATTAGTAACCACCAATCTGAAGGTTTCTGCATCAATATCATAGACGACATTCTGAAATGTCAATACCTTCAACCTTCGTTACGGAGTTCTGGTTTAATAGGTAATCCCTCAATGCTCTTTTAAGCGCATCCGTCAGTAACAACTATTTCTTGTTCATAGATTACGAATTCTGTCGTCACGCCGACTCCGCCATGGCAGCTATAGTGCAAAAAGAAAGTGTGGAGTCGATTTCGCTTATCCTGAAGAAGGTTGTGGCTAACCCAAACGCAGATAAACGATGCCCAATACCCCACACTCAAACAGATATGAGGTATCGGGGCACTGGAGGCCCTTGACCGCATAGTCCATAATGAGAATGAGTGCCGTCCGTTATCCTTCGTTTTGAAAACTGCCACATTTTCTTCAAAGGATGCCCGAAAACACTTTCAATATGTATGTGCTGATCGCTCAGCGTCACAAAGTTAGAAATTATTTTCGGAAAACGGACCGGCACTCAAAAGGTATTGAAGCGCATAGTTCGGAATTATCCGCCAGAGCAGGCCCCGCCGGCATATAAAAATCGATAAAAATATATAAAAAGAGAAAAATCTATGCAAGATTTCAATCAAAACAGCATAGACACAGCCACATAAAGGTTGCGCCTCCGACTATTAGTGCTATATTCGCATTCTTAAGATTTTGAAAAACAAGAATTGAACAAAAGACCAAAATCCCAAAAAGAAAATAAACTTTATCGTTAATTTATTCCCACAATAAGATTATTTTTATAACTTTGTAGATGATTTAGACAATGACGACACAAGAGGATGTAGAGAAATTTCTGGAACAGTTCCGGGTGAGAATGGAGATTTGGGGAATCCTTTTCAGGAATGACAGGGGCAAAAATATTCAGACTTTGATTGACCTGAATATCACAGAAATCGAACGGTTGCAGATTATACGGACTATTGAAGTGGAAGACTATAGTGAGGGACCGATCATCGACACCCTGCATCATGGAACGGATATGTGGGTGTTCGGGAAAGATGTGAAAGACAGGGAAATATACATAAAGATAACTATGGGAATGAACGGACGACAGACTATATGTATATCATTTCATATAGCGGAGCATCCTATGCATCACCCGTTTAAGGAGGGAACAAAATGACAAGTCCATTTACCGGAGGACAGTGCACGCTGAAAAATGAAGTCCGCGAAGTGACGTATAGAAAAGAAAAGTTCGAGTACGTGGCGCAGTTTTGGGTATGCAATGACACTGGAGAAGAATTCACGACGTCTGAACAGGACGGGGCGAGCATTGCACAGGTTTACAACAGATATAGGGAAAAATACGGGATTCCATACGTCGATGAAATTGTCGGCTTAAGAAAACGGTATGGGCTGTCATGTGCCTCAATGTCCGCGATTTTGGGATTCGGTCCGAATCAATGGAGACTCTACGAGCAGGGTGAGGTGCCCAGTGTTTCAAACGGTAGGATGATACGCAGTGCAATGAACCCTAGGGTCATGCTCGACCTCATAGAGAATGCGGGAAACTGTATTTCCGAATCGGAGAGAAAAAACATCAAGAAGAAAGTGGAAGATGCCGCGAGAGCCGAAGATTCCACCATTATAAGGAAATACAAAGAGTCACGAATCTTCATTCATAAAAGAGGCGCCGCAAACGGATACGCCCCGGAATCTCTTGAACGGCTGAAGAATATACTTCTTTATGTCCTTGACAGATGCGGAGATGTCTGGTACACGAAAATGAACAAGATTCTGTTTTATATTGACTTTCTATCATATCGGGAACATGGCATAGCACTAACCGGACTCACGTACAGAGCCATAGGATTCGGTCCAGTGCCTGAAAAATGGGAACGTGTTTTTAGCGAATTTGATGCCGTGCAACAGGTACCAAAAGCGGAAGGGGAATACGAAGGCTGTATTTTGACAGGAATGGAAAAACCTAATCTGGAAGCATTCAGTATCGAGGAAAGAATCATACTCGATGAAGTCTGCGATAAGTTCAAGGACACATCAGCCCGCGCCATCTCTGCAATAAGCCACAATGAAGACGCTTGGAAAGACTGCCAGGCATCTCATGCCCTCATCCCTTATTCAAAAGCTTTTAATCTGAAAGCCTTTTAAATTAGAGTGCTTCCACGAGCTATTTTCCTAAAAAGTGGTGAGATTTTGGGAATGGATTCCTGAAAAGTGGCGAGTTTTTGGGGCATATATCAAAGCAAAGTTGACACAATGAAAAAATACAAGGACAACGAGGGCAGGAGGGTCGTGGAGGTCGATTCGCTTGCGTTTTTATATGAGAGATACGGTTACAGCTGGCTGAAACGGCACATTATGAACCGCAGACACAAAAGGGCGCTGAAGCGGGCGGACGTCATCACGGCTCCAGATGCCGAGGTGGCGTACGAGATTGAGAAGTACTACTTTATCCCGAAGGAGACGGTGCACATAAAATAGCCGGCATAATTTCCCCAATTTCAGGAAACTTTTTGAAAATCTTTCCCCAAATAAAGGAAACCGTGCAGAGACACAAGAGCTGTCAGAAAGCGTAAACTATTATTGCCCATAGCATTGCCCCGGAGACTATAAGTTTAAGTCCGGAGCCGAGCATGAAGCCGACGAATGCTCCGAGGGATGATTTCAAGGCTTCGGGCGCGGTCTTGTTGCCGTAGGTGAGTTCGGCGATGAAAGCTCCGAGAATGGAGCCGAGAATCATGCCGACCGGGGTCAGGATTATGCCGGCTATCATCCCAATTGTCGCACCCTTTGAAGCGTAGCGGCTGCCGCCCGTGACCTTGGTCAGCATTCCGGGCATGAGGTAGTCAAGGAAGGTCACCGCGGCCGTCACCCCGAACCATATCCCCAACACTGTCAATGACATCCTGTCTCCGGCGGCATTTGTCCCGCTGCCCCAGAAGTAAAGGACAAGCAGTCCGAGCCAGCTCAAGGGAGGCCCCGGCAATGCAGGAGCGACACTACCCACCATCCCGAGGATGCCGAGCAGTATTGCTGCAATTATAATAAACGTTTCCATTCTCTTTTAAAAAAACATCTGAACCTGAGGGGATGCATAAAAGGATGAGATGCAAGGCGGATGGCGAAGTCAAATACCGCAGCAACCTGATGGTTGTGAGGATTTTGACAAGACATCCAACGCCGCAGATCGCCTTTTATGCGCCTCTCTCCGCCATCAGACGCTCAATATCCGAAGATGCTATCGGAAGCCGACTATGCCCGAGCCTGCGAGCGCCCTCCGGAGTGACAAGAACATCGTCTTCGAGACGGATGCCGCCGAAATGGCTGTACTCCTTCTCAAGCCGGGCATAGTTCACGCGCCCCTTGTCGAGGGCATCGCGCTTAAACTGGGCAATGAGCGCAGGGATGAAATATATTCCCGGCTCATCCGTAATCACATTTCCCGAAACGAGCCGGCGTGCCATGCGGAGATTCGCAAGTCCCACCCCGCCCTCACGCTTCTGGTCATCGTCATAGCCAACATAGTCCTCGCCGTAGTCCTCCATATCGTGAACATCAAGACCCATGTTGTGCCCCAGACCGTGAGGCATAAAGAGGCCTCCGATGCCGTCAGCGGCAAGCTCAGCAGGGTCACCGGAAACAAGGCCAGCAGCCTTCAGTCCTTCGAGCATCTTGGTAACAGTCGCGATGTGAACCTCGCGGTAGGTGATGCCGGGACGGACCATTGAGAAGGCAAACTCATTGCAACTGTGGACTAGGTCGTAGATTTCTTTCTGCTGCGAGGTGAACTTTCCGCCGCAAGGGTAGGTGCGCGTGAAGTCGGAGGCATAGTGGATGTTGCTCTCGGCACCGGCATCCACCACAAGGAGACGTCCCGGAGTGATTATCTGGTGATGAGTGTGGTTGTGCAGAGTCTCACCATTCTGAGAGAGAATCGTGGTGAACGACACGCCCCAGCCTTTCGAGAGGGTGATGCCCTCCATTTGTCCGACAATCTCCTGTTCAAGCACACCGGGACGGCATCCCTCGCGTGCAATCGTGTGCATCTCGATTCCGAGGTCGCAGGCATCGTCAATCGCCTCTATTTCACAGTCTTGCTTAACAAGGCGCATTGAAACGATTGCCCTTACGAGAGCCTTGGATGCCGCCGAATCGCCGTCGAGTTTACGGCTGGAAACAAGCTCGGGAGCAAGCCCCAAAACCTGTGCAAGATGCATCTGGTTGTAGTAGCGGGACTGTGGCACGAAATGGACGCGACGCCCCGCTGCCTTTGCCACCGCGACAGCCTCAAAAAACTTGCAATAAGGCGCGGAAACTCCATCCTGAGTGCTTCCGGCGTTCTCCCCCACTCCGACGAGTTCCGCCTTCGAACGCACTGACGGCTGAGGCCCCATCCACACAATGTCGTCAATGTCCACATCGTCAGCATATAGCGTCTCCGCTCCCGTCTCAAGGTCCAGCACAGCCGCAAAGCACGGCTCATCGATTCCCCAAAAATAGAGGAAAGTGCTGTCCTGCCTAAATTTATAGTCATTGCCCCGATAGTTTGCCGGAGCATCGACATTTCCCAAGAAAACGGCAACACCGCTCTCGCCTTTCATCCTGCGGAGCAATTCCGCCCGCCTGCTCACATATACTTTTTTATCGAACATATCCTTATGTTTATCAATTAATTATCACAACACAATGTCAGATCTCAGTTCAAATAGCCACGTTTCAACAAAAGCTCCGCAATCTGCACGGCGTTTGTCGCCGCACCCTTGCGTATATTGTCCGACACGCACCACAAATTCAGTCCGTTCTCAACAGACTCGTCGCGCCGTATCCTTCCGACAAAAACTTCGTCTTTCCCGAGCGCATTTATCGGCATCGGATAGACATTGTTCGCAGGGTCATCTTGAACCACAGCACCTGGGAAAGCCGCAATCGCAGCCCTGACATCCTCCAACTCAAACGGTTTCCCCAGCTCCAGGTTTATGGACTCCGAATGTCCGCCCATCACCGGGACACGCACCGTCGTCGCCGTCACACGAATCGACGGGTCGAGAATCTTGTGCGTTTCATTCACCATCTTCATCTCCTCCTTCGTGTAGCCGTTATCAAGGAAAGAGTCGATGTGCGGCAGAATGTTCATGTCAATCGGGCAGGGATATACCGCCGGGTACTCGCCCCATTTCGCGCCATCGCGCTCAGCTTTCATCTGGTTCACAGCCTTGTAGCCGGTGCCAGTAACCGACTGATACGTAGATACAACGATGCGGCGGATCCCATATTTATAATGAAGCGGAGCAACGGCAATCAGCATCTGAATCGTCGAACAGTTCGGATTTGCGATAATCATATCATCCTTTTCGATGACATCTCCGTTAATTTCCGGAACGACAAGTTTCTTCGTCGGATCCATTCGCCAGAACGACGAATTGTCAACGACGCGACAGCCCACCGCAGCAAACTTCGGAGCAAGCTCTCCCGAAACGGAGCCGCCGGCCGAGAACAGCGCCAACTGAGGCTTTGCAGCGATGGCCGCCTCAGCCGAGACGACCTCATATTCCTTTCCCTTAAAGACTACTTTTCTGCCCACTGATTTTTCGGAAGCCACCGGCAGGAGCTCCGTCACCGGGAAGTTCCTCTCAGCCAGCACCTCAAGCATTCTGGTGCCGACCAAGCCCGTGGCACCCACTACTGCTACTTTCATACCTTTTAAAACTCAATTTCACAAATGTTCCCCTTGACCCTCACAATTTTCCGCCCCATATCTCCATTATCAAGGATTTGAGACAAAAATAATAAATAATACGTGATTGTGTTCAAAAATGACGGAACAAGTAACTGGACATTGAATAAAAATACCATAAAATGAGGAGGTAAGAAACATGAAAAAAATAAACTGCTTCAGATTTGTCAATTATTTTCGAGTATAGATTTCTTTTGGAAGAAGGAGTGTACTGGAGGTACACGACTGATGAGAAAATAAAGATAGACCAAAAAGAATGAGAAAGATGAGGCAGGTTATTTTTTGAAGGTTTCTAAAAGGAAATATTGTTGAAAAATGCAGAAAAAGTTTGGAGATTAAAAATATCGCCGTATATTTGCAGTGTATTACAACACTAATACACTATAAGAAAGGCCAAAAAGTAAATTAACATTATATAAAATGATTACAATCAACAACTTAAGCTTCGCCTACGGCAACAATGCCGTGCTAAAGAACATCTCCATGGAGTTGAAACCTGGGAACATCTATGGACTGCTCGGAGAAAACGGAGTGGGCAAGACCACTCTTCTGACACTGCTCTGCGGACTCAAGAAACCGCAGGCGGGAACAATCGACATCGACGGCTACAGGCCATACGACCGCAAACCGGGCTTGCTCACTCAAGTCTACTACCTCAGCGACGAGGTTGCGGAAATCACCATGAAGCCAATGGAATTCGCCCTAAACTACGGCAAGTTCTGGGAAGGGTTCTCGCTTGAGGCATTCGAAGCAATGCTCGACCTGTTCGAAGTTCCAAGGGACAACCGGATGGACAAGATGTCGGCGGGACAACTCAAGAAGACGCACATTTCATTCGCACTCGCAAGCGGAAGTCGCTACATTTTGATGGATGAACCGACCAACGGGCTGGACATTCCGTCGAAGGCGCAGTTTCGCAAGGCTCTGATGCAGTACACCTCGGAGGATGCAACGGTAGTGATTTCCACACATCAGGTAAAAGACCTCGAAAATGTCATAGATCCGGTCATAATCCTTGACCGTCAGGATGTTCTGCTCAACGCAAGCATAGCACAGATTTCCGAAAAACTTTTCTTCGATTACGGAACGGAGGTCAATCCGGACGCACTCTACAGCGAGTTCATCCCGGGCGGCTGCATTCAGGTTCTTCCAAACACTGACGGCCGTGAGAGCAAGGTCAACATCGAGGCTCTGTTCAATGCCGTCCACAAGAACAAGGAGTTGTTCAAGGCAACTTTCGGAAACAGTATGACTACCGGTGTCAAAGCGGAAACGATCAGATAAGACACTGCCGCGGACTACCAATCTTTAAAACACGAATACAATGAACAACAATACATTCAATTTCAGCAGGTTCGGCAAATACTACGTCAGCGACCTCAAAAACACATTCAACAACACATGGCTCACGGTCCTGCTCACCTCCTTGTCAGGACTCATAGCATATCTTTTCTGCGGCACGATTCACCTTTTGTTCAACGGCGAATGGGATTCCTACGGACTTGTGGGCCGAAGCATTTCTTTCTTCATCCTGCTCTATGTTCTCATAATCATAGTCCCATCCAAGGCTTACGGATTCTTCACAGACAAACGACGCGGCAGTTTCTTTACACTGATTCCGGCATCGTCACTCGAGAAATTTCTCGCGATGTTCATTAACACTGCGATTCTCGCCCCGTTGGCCTATTTGGCAATTGCCCTTTCTGCCGACACATTGCTCTGTCTGATAGACCCGAACTGCGGAGAGACACTTGTCAGCGCCGGAGCAAGAGGAACGCAGGCATTCAACGATTTATGCGACATTGCCGAAGAAGAAGCAGAGTTCAGAATCTTTTCAAGCGGAGAATTATTCTGGGGCGTGGCGATAAACACAATTTCCTGGACCCTCATCTTCCTTCTCGGTGCACTCTATTTCAAGAAGAACAAAATCGGCAAGACGATACTTGTGATGATTCTTATATCAATGGCAACCAGCATCATCACGACTCCGCTCACAATTCATTTCGGTGAAGGATTCATCAACTGGCTCAGCGATATGGACGACCCGCAACGAATGCTCAATTCAATCAAAGCCGCCTCCTACAGTTTGAGTATCATCGTAACCGTCGCACTCGGGGTATGGGCATATATCCGCGTCAGAACAGTCAAACATTAATCCCGTAAATATGGAATTCAACGCAAACAAATCGATATATCTACAGATTGCCGATGCCATCTGCGAGAAAATACTCTCCGAAGAGCTGAAGGGCGAGGAAAGGATTCCGTCTGTCCGGGAATATGGCGCAGAAATCGGAGTAAACCCGAACACAGTGATGCGCAGCTACGAAAAACTCACCACCGACGGCATCATCTACAACAAGCGGGGAATCGGCTATTTCGTCAGCTCCGACGCCCACGGCAAAGTTCTCTCCAGTCTTCAACGGGAGTTCTTCGAGAACGAATGGCCGGCCGTCCTCCGCAAAATGAAACTGCTGGAAATCAGCATATCCGACCTCCCTACCGACTGATATTTTCAGCACTCGCATCAAGAACTTGGGCTAAATCGACGATTTTTTCTTCGATTTAGCCCATGTTTAACATTATATCCATCTTTTCATGCAGGATTCGGACAACAATTATGGTCTGGGAATGTGACCAATGCGCCTCTGTATATACCCAAATGTCAGAAAGGTCTTCAATAGCCTTATTCGTATATTGAACGTTCCCTGTCATGGCAAGCGGCTTTAAGTTCTTTAAGGTGCTCTTCTGGGGAAAAGTCGCATGCAATTCCGCTATCCTCACCTGCTTTAATGGCTGATTTCAGTTGCACAAGCCGACACTCGTTTTCTTCAAGCAATCTAAGACCAGCACGAATGACCTCGCTGGCATTATTATAACGTCCACGCTCAACATTCGTGCGGATAAAATTTTCAAAATAGTCACCTAAAGCCACTGATGTCGTTTTCATTGCCAATTGATTTTCGGCAAAGTTACCAATATTTGGTAATATTCCACCTATTATTGCCATAACTTCTAATTAATATATCCGCAATATTATGTAGAAATGTTTGAAACCCCACCAAACCTAAAAAAAGAAATACAAAAAATTTCTTTTTCTTTATGTTTTATCTGTTTTTATTCAAAGCAACACTTCTCTTGAACTGGTAACCTTCATCAATATGTCATTACAGACTTTCGTCTCCAACGGGAGTTCTTCGAGACCGAATGGCCGTCCTCCGCAAAATTAAACTGCTGGAAATCAGCATATCCGACCTCCCGACCGAGTAAGACTTTCTGAACGCGCATTAATAACTTGAACTTGGGCTAAATCGACGATTTTTTCTTCGATTTAGCCCTAGTTCTGTAGTGTCGGGCAATAATCAATGGCCCTAAACAAGACTGGTCTCAAGCCGCAGGCTCAATCCAAGCGCATCTGCAATGCGGATGAAAGAGGATAACTGCATATCCGTCTCGCCGTGCTCAATCCGATTTATGTAGGTCCTCTTGCAGCCGACATTGTCCGCCAACTCTTTCTGAGTCAGTCCAAGCTCTTTGCGCCGCTCTTTAAGCACCTCTCCGTAGTACCACGCTCTGGCCTTCGCGTCAAAAGCCTCTCGCTCAGCCGTTCCGTGAGCTCCCACCTCTTTCGCGAGCACGGTTTCAGCCGGCACGAATCCCTCTTTCCCAGAAACATCAACATTTCTGAGATCTGCTCTTTCTTCAGGCGACAGCCTATAATCCGAATTTCTCATAGTTTGCTTTTCATTGGCAAAAGTAACTAATTGATTTCTTTTTGCAAATATAAACGGCGGCCACCCGTTCGGATAACCGCCGCAATATCAGGCAGAAATGTTTGAAACTCCACGATTACACCTATAACCTTTCCTGATTCAACAATATCAACCAGTTTGTTTATATGATTCAACAAAAGGCGTTTAAGCCTTTTTACTTTTAAACATAACATCTTCCGCAAAAGTAGACCAGAAAGCAACGGAATGCCCGATGTAATCGTAATTGCATTCAAGGCATATTGATACAAGATTATCCACCGGTTTCACGATAAGACGGAATATATACTTATCTACAATATTCTTGAAATGCTGCCGATATCCGACATTATCATCAAAATAAATTTTGTAATCATGGTTAAATATTGTGTCCCGGGGAATCTCAAACACCATCTCTCCGGAGTCTTTATCTACACTTGCTAATACTGTGCACAATTCCGATTCGGCTATAGCGCCTTTCCATCCATAATATACCATTCCTGCCTGCGAAACAAACGTATTCCATATTTGTGGAATTGTCGCCTCTTTCAGTATAGGTGCATCAACATGTTCTCGAATAGCGCTGAGTTGGCTTGCCAGCTGATCGTCATTATTGACATAATACATTGCATAATTATCAAGATAATCATATACATCAGTGCGTATGGCAAAAGGCGTCTCCAAATTCGCCGATGGGAAAAACTCATCATTACGCCTATAGAACAGCCTTCTGAGTTCTTCCGCGATATTGATTCCTTCTGACTTTACTTTACCATCTTCAAACACAAGGTGATAACAATCAGCCACATTTGTAAGAGTATCCATATCCATTTTACCGGACAGAAATTTTTCAAGATCCGAAGTCCGGTACATTATAATGGATTGCAGATTATTTGCATTATTGTACCTTTCAAGAAAAGTCTTATACAAGTCAGAACTTTCATCAAAGGTATAGAAATAGCCGCCACTCGTAAAACTGAATGATTCCATCACCGACACGTTCCCTTCCGAATCCTTAAGATATATCTTATTGTTTCTGAATATGATGTCAAATACAAGTTCTTCTGAATCAATATTGTTGGTCAGTTTCTTGAATTTATATTCACCTGTACCGCTTGGATCCAAGACAAATCGCTTAATCAGTCCTGTCATATTGCCGCCTGCCTTATATTCCTTTTCACTCACCGCAAAGACAAGTATAGTTTCACGTCCAAATGGCCATAGCGTCTTTATCGCCTCCATATCCCTTGCGCACGCCTGATCGTGAAGAATGCCCGGATAATAGGACTGGACATCACGCCGAATTTTCCATATAAGCATTTTTGCTTTATGCTCCGAGGCACCGGTTTTCCTTGAATATAATTTCGCCGCTAATTCTTTATTGTTTTCAAGCACAGCATGTAGTATCTCCGAAGGAAAGTCCCTCCAGCCCACCGCTTCTGCCTTCACTTCCAAACACATTTGATAATAGCCTATGACAGAAGATTTTACCTTTTGAAACAAATCTATAATTTTCATAAATCATTATTTTAGTTTTCCGTATGATAACTAATCCTGACATTAAATTTATTCAGATCAAAACCATATTTCGCGAATAGTCCGTTTATTTCAAAATAATTGAAATCTTCGGAAAGTATCTGAGCTATTTCCACAATAATGTTGTATGTCTGAAAAATCTCGCGAGCATACAGGTCAGGAACATGACGAAGATAATCCGCCTTTGTGTAAGGATGCCAAGGAGAATGAGCAAGTTCAAAGTCAAGCAGTTCCAACGCCCAAGTGTAGTTCTGAGAAGTAAGGGCATTATGCAGGATTCCATTATCGTGCAGTATTCTCAGGTTACTTATCAGTACATTGGCGGCAATCATATGCCGATGTTTATAATCATACCCTTCAGAATTGTATTCTTCCCATTTAAGAATTTCCGCTTCGAGTTGCTCTTGCGGGACAAAGCGAAAATCAGAAATTCGGTATGGACATTCAACATCATATTGGAGCAGATATGGACGAATACACTTTCCATTCGGCAAAATAACATCGCATTCAAGTTCCAGTACATATTCCATTCTGTTCGTCTTGACGCCTAAAGTCGCGACATCGTTACACAAATTGAAGTCTCTGATGGCATCGGCTTCGAGAAGCAGTCCCCATGTACCATCGCCCATCTCACCAGTATTTGCAAAAGTATAACCCGTGTAGGAAAAGCCATTGCCTTTACTTACGACGCTTCGCCCGCCTTCTGTACGACCGACTATGAAACTTCTACCATGTGAATGCGGGGCGATGTTCCATACTGTGACATCTCCATTTTTGTCAAGCAAGAATGGAAAAGGCTGGCATTCACAGCCTACGCCCAACACCTGTTTGAATCTACAACTTTTAGCTCTGAATGGTATCATCCTATCAATTTTCTCAAAATTATCGAATCCTTTTTTCTGTTCGAGAACGAGCATTTCGCCTTAAAGGATTAGGCAGAGTCGGACGCATTTATCCGGCTCTGCTTGTAGAAACACTAATTCGTGCGATACATAATACCGCAACGAGACTCAGTATCCCTTGGGCAATTGCCCATAGAACGTACGTCTGAAGATGTTTTAATCTTTAACATATCCTTATGATTTAATTGGTTATAAATGATTTAGCGGGTCCATTACATGACCCCTTGAAGTTATTGAGCTTCAAACTTTTTATTTCTAAAATTCGTAGTTTCTTCCTTGGCAAGCGCCTCCGTTTCGACTCTTAGGCCGGCTATCGCATCATCCAAAGACTGCCCGTCAAGGGAATCATAGCCGTTCATCATCTTTTGAGCAAGATTAAACCGCACCTTAGCTATGAAACAATTGCTCTCGGCCGCTTTGAACGGTGTTCCATTTTCGACATAATTGTTGCCCGGACACAGATTGCAGTAGCCGCAGTAATCGTGTCGCCCGCATTCATCATAAATGTCAAGAGTTGACTCCTGCCATTTGTGCGACTGAATTCCGCTAAAAATTTCTGACATAGATTGCTCCTTAACGTTACCTAAAGAGGCTGGAAATGAGCAGCAAACCTGCACATTCCCCTCCGGCGTTACACAGAATGAAGAATACCCTGCCCCACAGGCATTTACTGTCATTAGTCTTGGCTGCCCGCCATAATTGGGAGCTTCAGGCCCGACATAAAGGGGAATGTTGTCGTCCCTAAGCACGACATACAACTGTTCTTCCGTCAGCCGAAGTTTTCTCGGGGCACACATATCGCCCTCATTTGACGGGGCCACACAAACCTCGAACTGCGGAACAGCGCCATATTTCCGAGCCAAGTCCTTTATGCTCCGATAAGTCTTGAGATTTGGCTGCATTATGACACATTTGAGATTCATCGCCATTCCATATTCAGACAATCCTTCAATAAACTTAATAGACTTGCGAAGCGAACCCGGAACACGTGTTATTTTATCGTGGATTTCTTCATTCTGGCTATAAATTGAAATCCCTATTAAACGAGGATAATAAGACAGCAGTCGTTCAACGTCCCCAAACACCATTTGACCATTCGTGAATATATCAAATGCGATTTCCTTTCGCCACAAATATTCGATAATATCCCAAACTATAGGTTTGGAAAAAGGATCTCCACCGCTGAGACATACTTTATATAGACCCAATTCATACATCTCATCAATCACCCTTTTGTATTCTTCCAGAGTAAGTTCAGTTCTATTTCTATGGCTTTTTTCACCGTCATTACGTGTTGCACCCGGGTTATAGCAGTGGATGCATCTTTCGCTGCAGTTATAGGTAAGTTCAAACATTGCGGAAGTAACTTCGGCATCACCTTCAACCGCCTCGTTGTATTGCTTTTCAGCATTGCTTATGTCATATGGAAGTTTCTCTTTCGTACTTCTATCGTCAGTCAACTCTTGCGTTTTTCGCCAATTCCCGACACGTTTCCTATAATTCAAAATATCCTCGGACGTAGATATATAAGATATTAAAAGCCCAGCATTCTGGAGTTCGCAGACAAAGTTCAACACTGCGTCCAAAGGAAGCTTTGTCATTTCAAGGATATGTTCTATGGAAATCTCACCATTTCTTTGCACAGAGAGGATATAACCCACCACATCCGCAGATAGTTCATCAAAATAGCTTACGACACCTTGGATGAGGTTGTACATCAAGGCACAATGTTTTCTTTGATTGTATCGTCCACAAGTCCATACCGGTCTATAGAGCTGCAAGGCTTGGGCGAGACTGTCAATACGTCTGTCAAATACCATTCGCCTCGGCGAGTCCGGATTTAGGCAAATGGCATCTCTCATTTTTATCAAGGCTGTAGCCATCGGCAAAGCAAATCCCGCCTTTGCGGCGATTGAATCACAGAAGATTTCATCATTTTCAATCGCAAGGGCTTTATACTTCGCCATACTATGCCAAATCACAGCATGACCAATCTCATGGAATATGCAGGCTATTTGTTCTTCTGTCGTTAAATGATATTCTGAAATAATCCTCTCGCAATAACCTATAGTCAGAATGGAATAGTTGAAAGAGAATGGAGATTCCTTGAAGGCATCGGAAAATATTTCATACTTGTCATCTGGTTCTGACATAAAACATATCTCCAATGTATCTCTATAGTACTCGCCAAGAATAGAATTTACTTTCTCCTCAAACAGAACGGGAAAATCAAGATAGTTATTTTTAAATAGAATTTTCATTCTTCTACTCATTGCTCCCGCAGCCTCCATCGGGAGCAATACAATAAAAACAGAAAGTGTGGAGCCTGATTTCGTTTATCTAAAGAGAGGTTCTGACAAAACCTAAAAGCAAATAAACTGAAACAATCCCCACACCTGTATCGATAGCGTTGAACACACGCAAGCGAATACAGATGACGGTGCCGTTCGTTGTCCTTGCTTTTATTGAAACTGTCAGATTTCTCTTTAAGGACAGTGCGAAAACACTTTCATCAATATGTCATTGCAGACTCTCGCCTGCAACGGGGCAAATATAAAAAATATTCTCGGAATATTAAAACAGCACCGATGGGATTGTTTCAGAATTAAAGATATTGATTCGACAAAATAACTCGGGCTAAACCGACGATTTTTTCTTCGATTTAGCCCAAGTTATATATCTGAAAAAATAAACTTAACTATTATTCCTTGATGCCATAATCGGCACGGAGACGATCGAAACCTGCGTCGACGAGGGCTACAACATCCTCGTCGCCGCTGTCTTTGGCTATGTCCTGAACCATAAGAACTATGCTGCGGGCACGTTCGAAGTCGTCCTTGGCGTAGTCGTAGAACTGGAAGAAGAAGTTGACGGACTGGAACATCTTGTCGAGGAAGCGAGTGGCAAGGTCTGAGGCCTTGTCCTTCTCTCCCAAGACATAGTAGAGGTTAATCATATCCATGACCATCAGCTCGTTGGAGTATCCGAGATAGGAAATGTCCAGCGGGTAGTTCTTCTCCGGCACGCAGGCCTGGCACTTGTCGAGCATCTCCACGGCGCGCTCAGGATGGCCAGCCTTAACCATTTCCTTCGCAACGTTCACGAAAAGGGCACGCTGCGAGAGGACACCGCAGAAAGTGTAGAGGTGCTGGTTGTCGGCGTAGTAGTCCGGACGGCTGAGAGCGTCCCACTTATAGACATTTGTCATCATGTCGTAGAGCTTGTCCGGATCGGCAAACCCGACCTCCGAAGTGCGCTGGCGATTGCGGACAGGGACAAACTTGTAGGAGAATCCGTCATATTCAAGATAGTCCTTGATGCCCATATTGAGGTCACCGCCCATATTCAGGAGATGTATTGGCCTGTCCCACTGATAGTTCGAAAGCAGGTCGAGCATGAATAATTCCGGCTTGGAGATATAGTCCTTCTTCGATGACATCGTCAGCACTATATATTCCGGAATTTGAGACTCATATTTTTTGTCGAGTATGCCGTATTTGATGACATTTTCCTTATTCACCGGTACGACAAGCTTGCGCGAACAGATGTAATCGACCATTTTTCCCGACGAAAGCGGAACCTTTGCGGACGGATGGCGGAAGACGCGCATCACGTCGGAAAGGAGTAGAGCGCTGTCGCGTGTGTCGTAGATGTGAACGAAATCGTTGGTGCCGTAGAGGTACTGGCGCGGGCCGACGCTCAAATCGAGCGGGGCTGACTTGTTGCAGGCCCATTTCATCTGGTCTATGTGCCAGTCGGTTCCGAGCAGTGAGGTGTTCACTATACGCACGTCAGGACGGCATTCTTCGACCTCCTGAGCATACCAGAGAGGGAAGGTGTCGTTGTCGCCGTGGGTTATCAGGATGCCGTTCTCACCGCAGGAATTGAGATAGTTGTAGGCCATCTCCACAGCGGTGCGACGGTTGCTTCTGTCGTGGTCGTCCCAGTTCTCTGCTCCCATCAGGGCAGGCACGCCGAGACAGACAAGTGTCACGGCCGCGGAAACTGCGACTCCGGCAGTCTCTGAAGAGGCTTTCTTCTTTGCGAGCAGTTCCTCAATCCAAGTGTAAATCGCGAGCACGGCAAAGCCAATCCAAATTGCAAAAGCGTAGAATGAGCCGGCATAGGCATAGTCCCTTTCACGCACCTGGAAAGGCGGCTGATTGAGGTAAATCACAATCGCGATTCCCGTCATAAAGAACAGCAGGAACGTGACCCAACAGCCCCGCTTGTCCCTCGCGAACTGGGAAAACAGTCCGAGAAGCCCCAAAAGCAGAGGCAGCATATAGTAGTGGTTCTTGCCTTTGTTCTCCTTGAGATAGTCAGGTGCATCGCTCTGGTCGCCGAGCCGTATTTCGTCTATGAACGGGATACCGCTTTCCCAGTTACCCTCGAAAATCTCTCCCGGGCTCGGGCTGTGAACGTCGTTCTGGCGACCGGCGAAGTTCCACATGAAGTAGCGCCAGTACATCCAGTTCAGCTGATAGTCAAAAAAGAAACTGAGGTTTTCGCCCATTGTCGGCTTGCGGTAGTGTCCGCCTGCCTTGCCTCCGTTCTTCATATAAGAGCCGTAGAACTGCTTGTAACGGTCATCGACGCCGTTTCCGCTGTTCCACATGCGCGGAAAAAGCATCTTGTCGCCGCCCTCATAGACGATGTTTCCGAATGACGGAGCTTTGATGTATTTTCCGTCCATCGGCGCCCAATACCAATCGTCTTCGATATAATAGTCCGAGTCGAAATACTGTCCGTAGATGAGCGGCGTGCTTCCATACTGTTCGCGGCTGAGGTAGCGGCAAAGGGTGAAAGGATTATCGGGCTGGTATTCGTTGGTCGGCGTGTGTGCGCATGAACGGATAATCACAATCGAGAACACGGAAAATCCCACAACGATGGTCGTGAAGCACAGCAACAGCGTGTTGAGAAACGCCTTCTGCTTCTTCATTGTCACGAAAAGGCCCCAAAAACATAGCGCAAAGAGCAACACAACGAAGAAAACAGCTCCGGAATTGTACGGCAGATGGAACGTGTTCACGAAGAACAGGTCGAAATAGGCCGCAATCTTCGGAAGGTAAGGTATTATCACAAAGAGAATAAGGGCCAGAATCACGCACGAGAGCGCAAAGATTCCAACGAGTTGGCGGAATGTATATCCCTTATCCTCACGCTTCCTATAATAATAGAGGAACACGAGGCACGGTATCGTCAGCAGGTTCAGCAGGTGTACGCCTATCGAGAGGCCCATCAGGAAGCAAATCAGCACAATCCAGCGGTCCGCGTAAGGCTCGTCCGCCTGTTCATACCATTTGGTCATCGCCCAGAACACGATTGCCGTAAAGAGCGAGGACATCGCATAGACCTCACCTTCCACTGCGGAGAACCAGAATGTGTCGGAGAAACAGTATGCGAGCGCTCCAACGGCTCCGCTTCCGTATATGGCAATGGCTCTACCTATGGAATATTTCCCGTCCTCACCGGGCTTGACGATGCGTTTGGCGAGAAAGACGATGGTGAGATAGAGAAAAAATATCGTCAATGCGGAGCATATCGCACTCATCGAATTGACTGCCACCGCCGCATGCATTTTGTCCGTGAACATTGTGCAAAAACGCGCAATCAACTGAAACACAGGGTTTCCCGGCGGATGTCCGACTTCAAGTTTATATGACGAGGCGATGAACTCTCCGCAGTCCCAAAATGATGCGGTGGGCTCGATTGTGAGAAGGTATGTAACGGCAGAAATCAAAAAAACGACTGCCGAGGTCACATAATTCCAAAGATTGAATCTTTTTTTATCCATTTTATTTGTCGAATAACCCGCAAAGATACAAATAGATTGGTAATATTTGCAAAAAGATATATCAGTTTCCCCGTTTGGCGTTATAGCCGGCGGATTTCAGGAGTTCCGTCACCCTGTCTCGGAAATCGCCTTGAATCACAATCTCTCCATCCTTTGCGCTGCCGCCGACGCCGCATTTGACTTTGAGCATCTTTCCAAGCTCCTTCAAGTCGTCCTCATTTCCGACAAATCCGGTTACGAGTGTAACCTGCTTTCCGGCGCGTCCCTTGCGGTCAATTTTCACCACAAGTTTCTGCTTCGAAGGTTCAAGTGTTTCAGCCTCAGGCTCCTCCTCTGTCTGATATTGAAAGTCCGGGTTAGTCGAGAAGACCACCCCAAGTCTGCTTTTCCAATCGTTGTCCACTGCCATAATCCAATAATAGTCAAATATTCACAAACTTCCGCCGCGACAGCCACATACCCATCGCCCGCTTCATCTTGCAAATATAACCAAATCTATCCGTAACCTTATCCTTTTATTTTCAGCGCATATTTATTATTTTTGCACGACAAAGCCCGGTTTCGAGAATCCTTTTGGACTGACCGGATGGAAAGACCGGCTGAAAGGACATGGAGGAAAGGCCTGGCTCAAGGAAAAGAATTGAAAATCATATTATTATGGATGCAGAACAGATTACTTTGACGATCGCTACGGGCGTGTCGATTCTCATTTTTCTGCCGGCACTCCCACGTTTTGTCAACCTGTTCAGCCAACTATGGTCAAGTCTGTTCCGGACCGGCACTTGCATTCGCATAGAAGACAGCAGGAAAGTCCAGCGCAGCCGCGACATTGTTTTCTGGGCGAGCGTTCCGGGCCTCATGACGATTGTCTGGCATTGCGGTCTCTATGCACCGGAATGGCTCGAAGCCCTGCCTCCACAGTTCCATCTCCCGTGCGTTGCGGGAGTTATGCTCGGTTATTTCCTTCTGTGTATCACGCTCGGCCATATAGTTTTGCAAAGAAGACTCAGAACAAAAGTCTACGAGGCAGCGACCGGATGCCCAAAGAATTTCTGGATTCTGCTTGCGTTCACACTGTTTGTCGCAACCATACCGCTAAAATCATCCGGAATCGGCAACAATGTGTCTGTAATTGTAATGTACTGTATTACAGGCCTGTTATATTTCATCTTTTTAATACGAAGATTTCAAATTTTTGCTTCCGATAGCAATTATTTGACAGCAATTTTGTACCTTTGCGCCCTTGAAATTCTGCCGACAGCATTGTTTGTGACCTCGGCATTGATTTTTTAAAGATATGAGCGCAAAAAATATTCTCATCTCACAGAAGCAGCCGCAGACGGCCTCTCCATACGATGCACTTGCAGAAAAATTCGGAGTCAAGTTCGAATTTCTTCCGTTTTTTCAGATGGAGCCTCTTACTTCCCGCGAGTTCAGGACACAGAAAATCAACATATCCGACTACACGGCCATTGTGTTCTCGGCAAGGACGACCATTGACGCGTTTTTTCAACTTTGTGACGAACTCCGAGTCAAGATTCCCGAGACGATGAAATATTTCTGCACCACGGAAATCGTAGCCAACTACCTCCAGAAGCACATCGTCTACCGCAAGAGAAAGATTTTCTTCGGAGACGGGAAACCGGAGTCGGTGATGAATCTCATCGGACCGAAGCACAAGGGCGAGAAATTCCTCATAACGACCAGCGACTCAACCGGTAAGGATGCCATAACAAAGCTGTTCGAGGCCACCAAATTTGACTTTACTACAGGAGTATTCGTCAAGTCGGTACCGCAGGACCTCACGGCTGTCGACCTTCACAAGTACGACGTAATTGTCGTGTTCAATGCAGCTGACGTCAAGTCACTCTATGCCAACTTTCCGGAGTTCAAGCAGGAGAACATCAAGTTCATAACCTACGGACGCTCAGTTGTGAAGGCAATGGAAGAGGCGGGTCTAAAGATTGAAATTTCCGCCCCGACTCCAGAAATCCCTTCCGTATCAAAGGCTCTTGAGAACTACCTCGTCAACGAAGAATAAGCCACTGACAGATATGACGGATGCCGCACCCCTCACTTTCTCCAAGGAGGAAAGGATTTGTGGCGAGAAGAGCGTGTCGCATCTTCTTGCCAAGGGACATTACGGAGCAGGGGGCTCATTCCGTTTCTGCTGCACCGGCAACGACAAGGGATTCTCGAGGATAATGATCTCTGTCCCAAAGAAGATGTTCAAGAGAGCGGTGAAGCGCAACCTGATGAAGCGCCGCATCCGCGAGGCCTATCGCCATCAGAAAGACCTTGTCAAGGACACCCCTGTCGACATTCTTCTCATCTACAACAGTAAGGAACTTATTCCCTACTCCGACGTATTCACCCAAGTCGGAAACATTCTCAGGCGGGTTTCTGCAAAATACACGTCCAAAAAGCAATAATAAGGAGTGTAACTACTACACAGAAGATCTCAGCCATCTCAGAGGGGCAGTTATACAAAAAATATCGGAGAAAAATGAGAGACTTCATTTTCCTCCGATATTTTTTGTGGCGCGTTTTAGAGATTGGATTTGCACATATAGGAGAACGCCACAAAACAAATAGTTTTCTGGTTGCAAATGTCGCCCATTCCAATCTCTTAAGGGTTGTAAATCCCGTTGTTTTAACTGTTGTTTTTGTTGTATTACAGGCTACACAATCTTCCAAAGCCTATGGTACCGGGTCATACCCACTCCCGCCCCAAGGATTGCAGCGAAGAATTCTCCACACAGTAAGAGCCAGTCCCTTGAACGGCCCATGCTTCCGGAAAGCCTGCAAAGCATACTCCGAACACGTCGGAGTGAACCGGCAAACCGGAGGTTTCAGAGGCGATATGCAGACCCGATAGAACTTGATGAGCCAAATGAACGGAGCGATGGCAACTTTCCTTGCCACTGCTTTGCACTTTCTCAGTCTGTCATGTTTCGAAGCCATCCAAAAATCTCTTTTATTTCACAAAATTAAGAAATCTTCAAAAAATAACCTGCATCATCTTTCTCATTCTTTTCGGTCTATATTTCGATTTCATCGCCCTTTTCTACGTTCGGCATAGCCCAAGCAAGCTTGGCTCTGCTCTCACTTATCGAAAAGATTCTTTTCTCATCAGTCGTGTACCTCCAGTACACTCCTTCTTCCAAAAGAAATCTATCCTCGAAAATAATTGACAAATCTGAAGCAGTTTATTCTTTTCATATTTCTAAATTTGCAGAAAAATATCCCAAAAGACGAAATGGACGAAGACGAAAGAATATTGCCGGACGGATTGTTTGCTCCCGGGCGACGCTACAGCGCCTACGTCGACTTTTTCCGCCAACGCTACGGTGCGAGGCTTCAGAAAGTCGTGATTGACGCTGGCTTCACCTGCCCGAACCGTGACGGCAGTGCGGGTTTGGGAGGCTGTACTTTCTGTGACAATGCAGCCTTTCATCCGTCCTATAGTTGTGCCCAAAAGACAATCTCGGAACAAATAGACGAGGGCATTGTCTTTCATCGGGGACGCTATCGCAACACAGCGGCGTATCTCGCTTATTTTCAAGCCTATTCCAACACTTACGCCAGTCTCGGGCGCTTGAAGGAGCTCTACCTCGCGGCGCTGGCGCATCCCTCTGTTGTCGGGATTGTCATCGGGACGAGACCTGACTGTGTTGATGAGGCGAAGTTGGACTTTCTTCAGGCACTCGCCTCGGGGAAGGTGCTTGAGGGCTGGCAGCGGGAGATTGTCCGTGGGGGAGATTCTGTGACGGCAGCATATTCTGTGCATAATGACTCTGACAAGATTGGGGCAGGAACCGGTTGTGATTCTGCCACTCTTGTGTTGGATGCACCGGTCGTGATTGTGGAATATGGAATCGAGTCCTGCTACGATGCGACCCTGCGTCGGGTGAATCGCGGGCATGATTTTGCGACGGCGCGGCGGGCGGTTGAGATGACGGCTGCACGCGGACTGGACTGCGGGGCGCATTTTATTTTGGGCCTTCCGGGGGAGAGCCGCGAGATGATGCTTGAGGAGTGCGGAATGATAAATGCCCTGCCTCTCACGACAGTCAAGTTCCACCAACTCCAGATTGTCCGAGGCACCGCTATGGAACGTGAATATGCCGCTCACCCGGAGGATTTTCTTCGCTTCTCTCTCGATGGCTACATTGACTTTTTCACTGATATGCTCGAACGCCTTCGCCCGACACTGTGCATCGAGCGCTTCGCCGGTGAAGTGCCGCCCCGTTTCGTGAACGAAAGTCCTTGGGGACTCATCCGCAATGTTGAACTTCTTCGTCTCCTTGAAAGCCGGCTCGAAGAACGCCGCACCTGGCAGGGACGGCTCTATTAGGATGTTTTTTCGCTGCACGAAAAAAGTGAAAATATGCTGAATGTCGTGAAACTTTGCGTATCTTTGGGTTTCAAATGAATGCGCGGGGCTGCCGATGGCGGTTTGCGGGCATTGAAATGAAACCGGAATCATGGCAACAGAGGAAAAAAGACTCTACCTTATTGATGGACACGCGCTTGTGTTCAAGATGTACTATGCCCTGCTGGCGCATCCTATGATAAATTCGAAGGGCGTGGACACTTCGATTCTTTTCGGATTTACGAAATATATCTTTGAACTCATTGAAAAGGAACATCCTACACATCTCGGAGTGTCCTTCGATCCGCCGGGAGGGACTTTCCGCCATGATGCCTATCCGGACTACAAGGGAACGCGCAGCGCTACACCTCAGCTTGTGATTGACGCGCTTGAGCCTCTGTGCGAAATTTGCCGTGCTCTGAACATACCGGTGCTGATGATTCCGAAATATGAGGCTGACGATGTGATAGGCTCGATGTCTAAAAAAGCTGAAGCCGAGGGCTTTACGGTGTATATGGTGACTCCGGACAAGGACTACGGACAGCTCGTGACCGACCATATATTCCAGCTGAAACCCGGGAAGGGCGGAACTGACAGTGAAGTTTTTGACAAGGCTAAGATTTGCGAAAAGTATGGTGTGCATGACCCTGTGCAGGTGATTGACTATCTGACCATCTGCGGTGACGCTTCGGACAATGTGCCGGGTGTGAAGGGCGTTGGTGAAGTGGGCGCGAAAAAACTTCTCGGACTCTACGGCACCGTTCAGGGAATTTATGACAATCTCGCCCGTCTGACCCCGAAGCAGCGCGCACTTTTCGAGGCTGCGGAGGATCACATCGGGATGAGCCGCTTCCTTGTGACGATTCGGACAGACCTCGACCTGACGGAATTCCCGACTGCAGACATGGCTCTTGACAGACATTACGGCAAGCGGATATTTGAGCTTTTTGACAAGTATGAATTCACTTCCCTGAAGAAGTATCTTGGCGATGCTCCGGGAGACTATGATGGTGACGCCGTTTCCGCCGCCTCGTTTGATTATGTGAATGTACGGGCTGATGAACTCGTAAGGGCCGGTATGGAGTCCGGCTCTGCGGCTGTTCTGCAGAATGGGGACAGCCTTGTCGTTGCTGCCTATGCCGGTGCTTCCGCTGAAAAGGATGGAGAGATTCTTGTCTCTTCCGGCACTCCCGGGTCTTTCCGTGAGCTTCTTGAGAGTGGGAGTGTTGTTAAGGGCGGGTATGGTCTTAAGGAATGTTGGAAGTGGCTTCTGGGGCAGGGTATTGAGATGAACGGGACTCTGTACGACGTGGAACTGATGGACTATCTGATAAATCCGGAGAAAAGTCACAAGATTGAGGTGCTTTCACGTACAATTCTCGGCGTTGGCATTGAAGACGATGCTGCCGGAACGGGAGAAAAAACGGAACTTTCTCTCTTTGACGATGCAGCTGGAACTACGGAAAAGGATCGTTCGAGAGAGACCGCAATCGGCCTTGCGCTTGCTCTTAAGGTGCGGTCGAACATTGAGGAACTCGGATTGTCGAAGCTCTATGACGACATTGAGGAGCCTCTGATCCGAGTGCTTGCGAAAATGGAGATAGAGGGCGTGAAAGTCGATCTTAACCAGCTGCGACGCTACTCCGACTCGCTTTCAGTCGAACTCGCGCAGATTCAGGAACGCATACGCAAGGATGCCGGCGAACCTAATCTGAACATATTGTCTCCCAAGCAGATAGGTGTGCTCCTTTTTGAGAAGCTCAAGCTGAATCCTAAAATCAAGGCCAAGAAGGATGTGAGGTATGAATATCCGACCGATGAGGACACGCTCGTGGGGCTTCTTGACAAGCACCCTGTGGTTGCAGACATTCTGGAGTACCGCGCCGTCAGGAAACTGCTCTCGACCTACATCGAACCTTTTCACTCATTCGTCAGCCCTGTCACCGGAAAGATTCACACGACTTTCAACCAGGCTCTCACGTCCACTGGTCGTCTCAGTTCTTCAAAGCCGAATCTGCAGAACATTCCGGTCCGCAGCGAGCGCGGCAAGGAAATCCGGCGTGCCTTTGTGCCTTCGCGTCCGGACGGTGTGATAGTCTCAGCGGACTACTCACAGATTGAACTTCGCATCATGGCTCATTTGAGTTGCGACTCCCACCTCATTGAGGCTTTCCGTGCCGGAGAGGATATCCATGCCATGACAGCCTCGAAGATTTTCAGCGTCCCTATCGGCGAAGTCACCCCGCAGCAGCGCCGTATCGCAAAAACTGCAAATTTCGGCATCATGTACGGAATTTCCGCCTTTGGTCTCGCGCAGCGCCTACGCATACCACGAAATGAGGCGAAACAGATTATCGACGACTATTTTAGGCATTTTCCATCAATTTCATATTTCATCGAAGACACTCTCACCGCGGCAAGGGAGAACGGATATGTTGAGACGATTTTCGGACGTCGCCGATATATTCCCGACATTAACTCTCACAACGCGACGGTGCGTGCCCTTGCCGAAAGGAATGCCGTGAACGCCCCAATTCAGGGTACGGCTGCCGACATCATCAAGATTGCCATGATTAACGTCGACCGCCGCATGACGCAGGAACATCTGAAGAGCAAGATGGTGCTTCAGATTCATGACGAACTTCTGTTCGACGCTGTCCCTGAAGAAGTTGAGGCTTTGAAGCGGCTTGTCGTGGAGGAGATGGAGAATGTGACAAAGTTGTCCGTACCATTAACAGTTGAATGCAATGAAGGAAAGAACTGGCTCGAAGCTCACTGAGCTGAGCGACGGCGAACTCCTGGATAGGGCCAAGGCTCAGGATCAGATGGCATTTGTCATTCTGTATCAGCGTTATCGCAATGCCCTCAATGCGCACGTCTCGCGTTTCCTTTCAAACCGTGAGGATATTGAGGACGTGTGCATAGAGTCCTTTCAGAAAGCTTTCAGTCGAATTGGGCTCTACAACGGAACCTACATGTTCTCCACGTGGCTGTTCCGCATAGGGCAGAACACGGCGTTCGACCATCTGAGCCGCCGCCGGCGTAAGGCCGCGAACATGCCGATGCAGACCATCGCCTACGATTCCGACACCTCGCTTGACATTCCCTCTGAGGCAACTTCTCCAGAGGATAGCGTGATTAGCCGTGAAGAATATGACAAGTGGCTCACTGTCATAGACTTGCTTGAGGGAGACTACAAGACGGTGGCGAAGATGTTCCTGCTCGATAACTACGGCTATCAGGAAATTGCCGATGCCCTCGGCATGCCTCTGAACACCGTGAAGACCAAGATTCACCGGGCCCGCACCAAGCTGATGCGGATGATGGAGATGAGCGACGAGGCGTTGTAGATGAAGGCTTTATAAAGATCAGAGATATGAATTATACCGAATTTAAGAATATACTGACATCAGAGTTCCCCGGGATTACGGAAACTCAACTTTCGCGCTTTGAGGATATGGAAGGACTCTACCGGGAATGGAACTCAAAGATTAACGTGGTGTCGCGCAAGGATATAGACAATCTCTATGAACACCATGTGCTGCATTCGCTGGGAATAGCGCTGTACCTGAAGTTCCGGCGTCCGGATGTTCTGCGCATGTGGGGAGGGGAGTCCCTTCTTGGTGGATGCGAGGTTTTCGGTGATGAAACCTTGACGGAGAACGCTGTCGGTGACGGAGTTTCCTGCACGGTCCTTGACCTTGGCTGCGGGGGCGGTTTTCCGGGCATTCCATTGGCGACGTTGTTCCCTGAAGTGAAGTTTACCCTCTGCGATTCGATAGGAAAGAAAGTCACAGTGGCCCGAGAGGTTGCCGCGGCTTTGGGGCTTGAGAACGTGGAGACCGTGAATTCCAGGGCCGAGACCCTTCCGGGTGCATTTGACTATGTCGTGTCGCGTGCAGTGACTTCGCTGGACAAATTTCTTCCGTGGGTGAAGGGAAAATGGCATCGTGACATTTTCTACCTGAAGGGCGGTGATCTTGTGGAGGAAATCGCCCTGGCTATGGGCAAGTTCCGTCTGCCGAAGGGCTCTGTCGGGGTTTGGCCAATCTCGTCTGTGCTCCATGATGAGTTTTTTGCCGAAAAGATGGTCATTGACATCCGTAAGTGACGGTCTGTATGTCCCGAATTGCCGGCTACTGCAAAAAAAGTGTTGCATAAACAGCAAAAAACTTTGGTGGATTGAGGGAAAAAGACTACCTTTGCAGTCCGTTTTGTGGAAACTATATTCAGAAACGAAGGAAATACAGGAAAATATAAAAAATAAATACAATGAAGAGAACATTTCAACCATCTGAGCGCAAGCGCCGTAACAAGCACGGCTTCCGCGAGCGTATGTCCACACCGAACGGACGCAGGGTTCTTGCATCCCGTCGCCGTCACGGACGTAAGAAATTGACAGTATCATCTGAGGATAGGTTCTAGTATCATCCTCTTTCGGTACGGATAAAGCTGATGTCCAAACGATTTGTTTGGGCATCTTTTTTGTTTATATTTGAGCGTCTTTTGGGGCATATTCTCCCGTTTTGTTCGTCGTTTAGGGAGACTAAACTTCCTCTCAAAACAGAAGAATCTGCCTCCAAAATCCATCTCAAAATGGATAAGCGTTTTTAATAGTCAGTTGTTGTCCATCAAAATAAAGCAGAGGTTATGGTTGATACTGAAAAAGTTAATGAACTGTTCGGAAAATACACCGACGAGGGACGCGCCCTGATAGCGAGGGCGTGGGAAATTGCGGAGACCAACCTTGAAGGACAACTCCGCGGAAATGGGCATCCGTTCATTGAGCATCCTATCAACGTCGCCCGCATAGTCAGCGACGAGATTGGCCTCCCTGCCGAATGCGTCGCCGCCGTGTTCCTCCATGAGGCGCACAGGTTTTGTGACTATGTGGAACCTCTCACGGGCTTTCCTGCCGATGTTCTCGCGATGGTAGACGGCCTCGACAAGATTGCCTCCATAAAGCCAAAGGATACAAAGCTTGAAGCCGAGAACTACAAACGGCTCATCGTCTCCTATTCCCGCGACCCCCGCGTGACCGTCATTAAGCTCGCCGACCGACTGGAAATAATGCGGTCGCTCGACATATTTCCGAAGTCTTCGCGTGAAAGGAAGACTCTCGAGACACTTCTGCTCTACATCCCGCTCGCACATCAGCTCGGACTCTACAATATGAAGAGCGAGATGGAGGACATCTACTTCCGCTATGCAGACCCGGAGCAGTACCGCGCCATCACCAACAAGCTTAAGGCTACGGAAAAGGATCGTCAACGGCTTATGAGCCAGTTCATTGAGCCTTTGAAGCAGAAGCTTTCGGACGAGGGTATACAGTACAAATTGAAAATCCGCACCAAGACGGCATGGTCGATTTACAACAAGATGCGCAAGCAGAACGTTCCTTTCGAGGGAGTTTATGATGTGTTTGCCATCCGTTTCATCATAGACTGCGAGCCTGACCGAGCCGTGGAGCAGGCGCTCTGTTGGAAAGTTTTCGGCTATGTGACCGAAGAGTATGAGCAGGACAGCGACCGTCTCAGGGACTGGTTGTCACATCCGAAGCCTAATGGTTACGAGTCGCTTCACATAACGGTCAAGAATCGTGACGGTGCCTACATCGAGGTTCAGATAAGGACGAAGCGAATGGACGAGACAGCGGAGAGCGGCCTTGCCTCCCACTGGTCCTACAAAGGAATAAGCCATGAGGCTACGCTCGACAACTGGCTTAAATCTGTGCGCGGGATACTTGAGCATCACACGGATATGTCCGAGTTTTATGAGGATGACCTTCCGACCCCTCCGAGCAAGGAAATCTTTGTCTTCACCCCGAGCGGGGAACTGCGCAAGCTTCCTGCGGGGGCTACAGTTCTTGACTTTGCTTTCGACATCCACACCAATCTCGGCGTGCGCTGCTCCGGAGGAAAGGTCAACGGGAAGGCCGTGCCTATCAGAGAGCGTCTCAAGACTGGAGACATCGTGGAAATCAGCAGCAACAAGAACCAGAAGCCGACGGCTGACTGGCTGAACTTCGTTGTCAGCTCAAAGGCGAGGACCAAGATTAAGCAGAAACTTTCCGAGGAGGAGTTTGAGCAGGCGGCCGAAGGCAAGGAAATGCTTGCGAGGCGTTTGAAAAACTGGAAGATAGAACTGAGTGACGAGATGCTTGCCGCCTTGATGAAAAAGTACCAGCGCAAGACCATCAACGCATTCTATGCCTCTGTCGGCAAAGGAGAGATTGACGTCTTTGAAATCCGCGACTTCATCAATGCCGGCGGTGAGGCTCCTAAGATACCGGATAACAAGGGACAGAAAGCCTCTCTCGAACAGCAGCCCTCCGGAAAGGGCGGTGACGACATACTTGTGATTGACGCGAAGAATGTCCGCGGGCTCGACTACAAGATGGCCAAATGCTGCAATCCTGTCTTCGGTGATGATGTCTTCGGCTTTGTGAGCCGTCTGGACGGAATTAAGATTCACCGCATGTCCTGCCCTAATGCCGCCCGCCTGATGACTCAGTACCCCTACAGGATTCAGAGAGTCCGCTGGAGCGACACTCCGTCATCCTCGAATTTCCAGGTAACCCTCCGGGTGAGCGCGGCGCACGAACCCTCTGTGGTGAACGAGATCATGGATGTCATCAATCAGTTCCGGGCTTCTATGCGCTCGTTCAATGTGACTGACAACTCCCGTTCCGGCACATACGACATACTTCTGAAGGTCGCTGTTCCGAGCAATCTTGAGCTTGACAAGGTCATTTCTCAGATTCGCAGCCTTCGCAATGTGATAAAGGTCAGCCGAAGTTGAGAAACCTTCAAGAAATAAACTGCCTCTAAAATTTCTGCCGGTTGTTTGCTGCACAGATATAAAATCCCTATATTTGTTTCCCGTTTCAGAAAACCAGACCTGGAACCGGTAAATCTATGGACTACAGCAGCAAGTGCAAGTCGCACCCTTGGCACGGAATCAATCCCGGTTCCGCGGAGGAGGTTAGGGCCTTCATCGAGATAGTGCCGACCGACACCGTGAAATATGAGGTTGACAAGGAAACAGGCTATCTTTCCATCGACAGGCCTCAGAAATTTTCCAACATAGTCCCGTCTCTCTACGGCTTCATTCCGCGCTCCTACTGCAGTGTGAAGATGGCTGAGCTTACGAACAAATCGCTTGCGCGCTATGATATTGAGGGCGACGGCGACCCTCTCGACATCTGTGTGCTCACGGAAAAGGACGTCACGCATGGAGACGTGCTTGTCTGGGCCCGTCCGATCGGCGGTCTGAGGCTGCTCGACAACAACCAAGCCGACGACAAGATTATCGCTGTTCTGAAAAATGACGCTGTCTATGGCGAATACAGTGACCTGAATGAGCTTCCGGTCGAGATTGTCCGCCGTCTGATTCACTATTTCACGACCTACAAGGACATTCCCGGTGAGAACGGGCGTAGGATGCAGTTCGTCAGCATTTATGGCGCGGACGTGGCTCGTGACGTCATCAACCGCTCTTTCGAAGACTATCGCGATCTCATCGCTTCAAAGAAGTGAGGCTCTCTGACAGAAAATCTGCGATAATACGGCGAGTCTTTTTGTCCTGCTTCGTGTGCGGGTCATCAAACGTGCCCTTCGCCATCATTCTGGAGAGTCGCTCTACAATTCCTGCACATTCCGGTGACTTCGGATTGAAGTGCCTGATTTTCCGTGCAATGTGCTTGTAGATTGTCGGCCATTTGCAGTTTCGAGACCACATCTCCTTCTGATAGTCATTGCCGCGTTCAGTGTAGAGGTCGTGGGACTGCTCAAGCCCTATGCACCAATTAGTGACCTTCTTCATTCGGGAGGAACTCAAGTCGATGGAGCCGAAGTTGGGATAGTAGTAATAGAAAGGGAGATATGTAATCGTGACCGACGGATTTTTCAGCAGGACGGCACTCCACCACGGGAAGTCCTCGAACGTGATTCCCTTGATGAACTGGATGTCCTCAATGACGCTCTTGCGTATGAGATGACGCCATACGTAAAAATGCTTCAGAGGCCAGGTGATTCCTTTCGGGTGCGACCATTCCGTCACGTGCTCGTATATGTCATTTGAAACACAGCATCTTACCTTGTCGGCGTCAAACCTCTTTCGGAATCCTCGTGGTCTGAAATCTATCGTATCGAGTCCTAACTTGTGGCGTATCACCGTGATATTGCGATAGTTGGGAGCCTTGTACCACGAGACGATGTCTGTCCCGTTCCTTTCGGCGAGGGCGAGGGCAATCTCGACTGTCTGCGGGTGTATGAAATCGTCGGAGTCGAGGTAGATGATATACTCTCCTGACGCATTCTTCATACCCTCGTTTCTTGCATCGCTGAGCCCTCCGTTCGGCTTATCCACAATCTTGAACCGGTTGTCCCGTGATGCGTATTCTGCAAGAATAGCGCGGCTTCCATCGGGACTCCCGTCATTGACGCATACGGCTTCCCAGTCGGGGCAAGTCTGGTTCAGGACGCTGTCGAGGCAGCGCCGGAGATATTTTTCCACATTATAGATGGGGATGATGAGGGAGACTTTGTTCATGGATTCAGTGTCTGTTTTGTTGCCTTGCGGGAAGGTATGAGGGTTATGATGTAGCCGATGACGGCGACTGTGATGCAAACCAGGGCTATGTCGGCGGGACTCAGGAGCACCGGATAGGCCTCGACGAGGAAGCTGCCCGGCATTTTTATTATTCCGAATCGTTGCTGTACCAGTGCTGTCGCAGTTCCGATCACCGCACCACCGGCCAGTCCGCTCAAGGTAATCAGCCAACCTTCAAGGCGGAAGATTCTTCGGATGAGACTGTCTTTGGCCCCGAGGCTGCGCAGGGTGCCTATGTCGTCCTTCTTCTCGATTATGAGCATCGAGAGGCTTCCGAAGATGTTGAATGATATGATTATTAGCATGAACACCAGAATCATGTAGATGGCTGCTTTCTCATATTTCATCATCTTGTAGAGCGACTCGTTTTGACGGAAGCGGTCCTTCACAACGAAACCGTCGCCGAGCCGCTGTTGGAGTTCGCGTATGATTGCGGATGTTGTGGATTTTGATGCGGAAGCCTCCGGAGTGAGTCGTATTTCCACGGCCGAGACTTCGTCTTCGAGTTCGAGCAGTTCGCGCATCGTTTCAATCGGGACAATCATTAACCTTCCGTCCACTTCGCTGTTGATGCTGAACACCCCTGACGGCCATACGGTCACGCTTTCAAGCGACGCTGCGGCGTTTATGGTTGACAGACGTCGCGTCCGTGAAGGGTAGTAAAGCTCTATTCCTGCGAGAAATGCAGGATTGATTCCGAGATTGTGGGCGAGGACCGTGCCGGCGCAGGCAAGCGGGATGTCACCTCTGTGAAGGCTGAACTCTCCGCGTACAATGTGCTCTCCGAGCCTGGACTCTTCTTCGTAAATCCCGTCCACGCCCTTGACAAGTGCCGTTGACTGACGGTTTTCGTAGAGCACGAACACGTTTTCCTGAAGGGTCCCGCAGATGCTCTCAACCTGTGGGTTTTCATAGAGCCAGTCGTAGACATCGCCCTCCGGAACAAAGTATTTTCCCCTGGCCGGGCTTATCATGATGTCCGGTTCAACTGTGCTCATCATTGATTTTACGAGAGAATCGAAACCGTTGTAGACCGACAGCACAATGATGAGTGCCGCTGTTCCCACCGCCATACCCACAGCGCTGATTGCAGAGATGATGTTGATTACATTCTGCGATTTTTTTGCAAACAGGTAGCGCCGTGCAATATAAAAATCTAATCTCATAAAACTGTCGCAGCGCAACGCCGCAATCCGCCTTTTAGCTGTTTTTTACTTTTTTAGCAGTTCTTCGATGTGTTCCACATAGTCGAGTGAAGAGTCGAGGTAGAAGATGATTTCCGGCACGATGCGGAGCTGTTTTCCCATCGCGTGTCCGAGTTCACCGCGCAGTCCGCGTGCATTCTCTTTGAGTTTACCCATAACGGCTCCCGCCTTTTCAGAAGGGAAGATGCTGACGTAAATCTTTGCGACAGAGAGGTCTGAGCTGATTTTCACTCCGCTCACGCTCACCAATGCCCCATCGAAGGCCGCCATTCCCTTACTGCGGAGAATCTCCGCCATTTCACGCTGTATTTCTCTGGCAACTTTAAGTTGTCTTGTGCTTTCCTGTGATTCCATATCCCGTTAGCTGCTGATTGTTTTTAACGATTACTGATTGTCTGTTTTCGCTCCGCGAAACTTAAGTATCATACAAAGATGGCTGATAATTTTAGAATTTACAAAAATGAGCGAAAAAAAGAGCGGCAAAATCGCTTCCGCCGCCCTTTGACAGAGTCAATCCGAGACTTATGTTTCTCTATTTTTTCTTAGAGTCTATTGTTTTTTGAACCTGTTGTAGCCTGTTGTTTCTTAGGACCTGTTGTTTCATTAGAGCCGATAGGAAGACAGTTCGGCAAAAGCCTTTTGGTACTCCCTTTCAGCTTCGAGGTAGCGGTTCACCGCATCGTAGTAAAGCCCAAGGCTGATGAGGTATTCCGGAACCGAAATCTTACCCTCTTCTACTGCTTTTTTCAGAAGCGAACTGTTGTCGGAATCTTCCAGATATTCTCTGCTGTTTTCCGCCACGGCCCGTAGTGCGGCAGTGCGCGTGTACTGCTGCTCCAACTTGCTGTAGAACTGCTGTTTAGCATCAATTTCCCTGCTTTGAGCTGCCTGAACTGCAGCTTTGGCCTGACGAATTTTGCGGGCATTGGACCAAAGTGGAACGGATATTCCGAAAGAGATACCCTGGTAGCGTTCTCCTTGGGTGAATTCGCCCATATATCCGAGTGTCAGCGACGGCAGATTTGAGGTCTTTCTCAGGGAGAGTTCCTTGCGGTTCACTTCGATTTCCTGTCTAACGTAGGCAAGAACCGGACTGGACGACTCCGCTTCGGAATACCACAGGTTGAAATCTTCCGGGAAGTTTTCCTCGGGGAACTGAGCCAGGGTGAAATCGATGCGCTTTCCTCCGTTGAGTCTTGAGAGTTCCGTGAGCAAGGCAGACTGTTCTGCGTGAGCCTTGAAATGAGCGTTCTGCACAGAAGCGAGGTCGAGCCGTGCATTGTTATATTCAATGCGGTTGCCTTCTCCCTGCTCAAGTTTTTTCCTCATTTCTTCTGCGACGATTTCAGCGTTCCGGAGCCTTGTGTCAAGAACATCTTCAACTGCATTCCAGTAAATCAAATCGATGCAGCAATTCTTGGCTTCCAGGAGCAGGCTCATCCTCTCTGTCTTGTATTGCCATTCAATCAGTTCGTTGCGTTCGTTTGCAACCTTGTTCTTGAGTCCTGTGATTGTCCCGAAGTCGAAACCTTGCGTGACGCTCACATCCTGGCGGTTCCCGATTGACGCAGGGCCGCCCCAGAGGTAGTTGAATCCGATTTCGGGGTCGTCGAGACTGATTCCTGTGCGGTTTTCAAGTTTTTCCGCCTCAGCGCTGTGTCTGAGAGCCTCAAGGGTGGTGTTGTTGCTTTCAATCTCGCGGAGCACCGATTCCATCTCGCGAAACACCGATTCCGTAGTGTGGCTCTGTGCCGAGGCGATGCCCACTGCGGCAATCGAGACGGCGAATGTTGTAATTATAAACCTTTTCATTCTGCAATCTCCTTTTCTTTTCTGATTTGAGAATCTTCCTTATTTGTAAGCATATACATAATCGGAATTATGAATCCGTTGAGGAATGTCGACGACAGGAGGCCTCCGAGTATCACTTTGGCCATCGGGCTCTGAATTTCGTTACCCGGGAGGTCACTTCCCACCACAAGAGGAATCATCGCGAGGGCGGATGTGAGGGCTGTCATAAGTATTGGGTTGAGCCTGTCTTTTGAGCCAATCATCACACTCTCACGGAGTTTGTGTCCTTCGATTCTCAGGTCGTTGTAGCGTTCAATCAGCAACATTCCGTTTCGTGTCGCGATGCCGAAAAGGGAAATGAATCCGATGATGGCAGGGATGCTGAGCGCGTCGCCGCCCAAACGGATTGCGAGGACTCCTCCGATGAGTGCAAGCGGAAGGTTGAGAAGAATGACGACTGATTGGGTGAGATTGCGGAACTGATTGAAAATCAGAAGGAAAATCACGAGTATCGCAAAAATTGAGGTGATGAGCAGAGTTCTTGATGCGGCTTGCTCACTTTCGAACTGACCGCCATATTCAATGTGGTAGCCTTCCGGAAGTTCAATTTTTTCATCGATGATTTTCTGGACATCGTTCACAACGCCTCGCAAATCCCTTTCTGCAACATTAGCCGAAACCACAAGCTTTCTCGCGACATTTTCGCGGTTGATTGTGTTCGGCCCTGATGCGGAACGGACTGTGGCGATGTTTCCGAGCGGAATTTTCACTCCGCCTGCGTCAATCATCAAATCCCGGATATTCTCCGCACCCGTTCTGTGTTCGTCATCGACTTTGAGTGTGAGGTCGAAGGAGCGGTTGCCTTCATAAACGAGAGATACGCTTTCTCCTGCAAGCATAACGTTCACAATTTCAGCGAATTCGGGAAGTGTTACGCCATATTTTGCGAGCATTTCCCTTTTCGGGACAATCTGGAGCTGCGGGCGTTCCACAAGTTGCTCCACATTCAGGTCCACAAGGCCTTCCACACCGCTGACGGCTTCTTTGATTTCATTTCCGATTGCATACATTCTGTTCAAGTCGGTTCCGAAGAGTTTGATTGCGATGTTGGCACTGGTTCCGGAGAGCATAGCGTCGATTCTATGGGTAATCGGAGCACCGACTTCGACATTGATTCCCGGGATGAGCCCGAGTTTTTCGCGTATGTCTGAAAGAAGTTCGTTTTTGCTGCGCTTGTCGAGAATGAACGGGGCCTCGATTTCGGATGTATTGACTCCGAGTGCGTGTTCGTCCAGTTCGGCACGTCCGGTTTTACGTCCAACTGTCTGAATCTCAGGTATGCTGAGCAGGATTTGTTCAACTTTGGCTCCGATTTTGTCGGACTCTTCAAGTGAAACTCCCGGCATTGTGCTGACATTGATTGTGAATGAACCCTCATTGAATGGCGGCAGGAAGCTTCGTCCCAGTCCCGCAAAAATCACGAGTGTGGCTACAAATAGCGCAACGGTGACGCCGAGTACGACGGCCTTATGCCCAAGGGCCCAATTGAGGGCTTTCCCGTAGATCTCTTTGAGTTTGCGTGTGACAATCGGTTCCTTTTCTTCTTTGTCGTCATTATTTTTGTGATTGCCAAGCAGATAGCTGCAAAGTACAGGGGTGAGCGTAAGGGCGACGAGGGTCGAGGCACAAAGCGATGTTATGAATGCGATTCCGAGCGGCACCAGCAATCGGCCTTCCATTCCTGAGAGGAAAAACAGCGGGAGGAAACTTGCGATGATGATGAGAGTGGAGTTGAGAATCGGCATACGCACCTCTCTCGACGCCTCGAAAATGACATTGACTTTCGGCCTGCGCTGCTCCGGGGGGAGATTGTGATTTTCCCTTAAGCGTTTGAAAACATTTTCGACGTCGACGATTGCGTCATCCACGAGCGAACCGATTGCGATTGCCATACCACCGAGGCTCATCGTGTTGATTGTGAGTCCCAAGGCGTTGAGTGTCAGAATGGATATGACAAGGGACAGAGGAATCGTCACAAGGGATATGACTGTAGTCCGGACGTTCATAAGGAAGAGGAACAGGACTATGATGACGAATATTCCTCCTTCGAAAAGGGATTTCTTGACATTGTCAATCGAATTGTTGATGAAGCGTTCCTGGCGGTAGATGTCGGTGGACATTTTTACGTCCGCAGGAAGCGTTTTCTGCAATTCGGCGAGGGCGTTGTCGAGTTTTGCACTGAGTTCAATCGTGCTGGTGGCCGGCTGTTTGGTGACAGTCAGAATCACAGCTTCTTTTCCCCTGTGCGAAGCGACTCCGGTCTTGGGCGACTGATTGCCGATTCTCACTTCGGCGATATTGTTGAGTGTCACGGGATTGTTTCCGTTGACCTTCACAAGTGCCTTGCCGATTTCCTTGACATTGTCGGTGGAAATGACTCCGCGTACTATGTATTCGTTTCCATATTCGTAGAGTATTCCTCCGGATGCGTTCTGGTTCATATTGTCCACCGCGGCATAGACCTCGTCGAGCGAGATGCCGTAGTGTTTCATCCTTGAAGGATTCAGAAGTATTTGATATTCACGGACATCTCCTCCAAGCACTGCGACTTGTGCAACTCCTCCAGTGGCGAGAAGCCGTGGTCGTATGTTCCAGTCCGCGATGGTGCGGAGTTCCTGCATCGAGGTTTCATCGGCAGTGAGTGCGACGAACATCACTTCTCCGAGTATTGACGACTGGGGTCCGAGCACAGGATTTCCGACATTGGAAGGAAGGTCGTCACGCACGACGGCGATTTTCTCGGAGACGATCTGACGGGCACGGTAGATGTCTGTGCCCCAGTTGAATTCGACCCAGACAATTGAGAAACCGGTTGTAGAGGATGATCGCACACGGCGCACGTCGGTGGCTCCGTTGACAGCCGTTTCAATCGGGAAGGTGACAAGTCTCTCGACTTCTTCCGGAGCCATTCCCTTAGCCTCCGTCATAACGGCGACCGTAGGAGCATTCAAATCCGGAAATACGTCCACATCCATAGTTGTGGCCGTATGTATTCCCGCTACCATCAGCAGCACCGCCGCCACCAATATGACCAGCCGATTATTAAGCGAGAATCGTATAATTCTATCTAACATATATTTACATTTATTTCAGCAATTTATTTCAGCAATTTATTTCAGCAATTTATTTCAGCAATTTATTTCTGAGACCACTAAGCTTGGGTGAGAGGGGATGAAGAAAAGGATGGGATGCAAGGCGCTCAGTGCAGCCAAATACCGCAGCAACCTAGTGGTTGTGAGGATTTTGGCAAGCAGAGCAACGCGGCAGACCGCCTTTTCTTCATTCCCGTCAGTGATTATGGGTGTGACCAGGAATAGCAGTACTCGCAGAGGCCAACTTAACCTGATGGGTGCCGCGAACGACAACCTCCTCACCGCCCCGCAGCCCCGTCAAAATCTCCACTCGCTGCCCATTGCTGTGCCCGATTGTAACTTCCTGGCGTTTGAATATTTCCTCCTCAAGCCGCACAAAAACAGCAAAAACGCCCTGGTCTTCGGACAGCGCTCCGACAGGAATACTCAAAGCATCCTCCCGGCTGTCGCTCAGCAGCCAAACTTCTGCAAACGAGCCCGGAATGAATCCTCCGCGATTCTCGAATTCAAATGTCACCGGGATATAGGCGGAACCCTCGGAAGCCACTCTGCCACAAGAGACTAGGCGTCCTTTGAGGGCCTTGACATTATAGACCTCGGAGTCATACGCCGCTTGAAAATTGGCGTCGTGGATTTTGCCGAGATCTTTGAAATGACCCTCCGGAAGGTCTGAAACCAATTGCATCTTGTTGTTGCTGACGAGTTTGGCAACAATCTGCCCGACGCTGACATATTCGCCCTGTCCCACAAGAATCCTGCTTACATATCCGGCAGCCTTGCTCTTGAGGCTCACTCCCTGCTCAGAAAGGTTTGCCGCCTGTCCTTCATAGGAGGCTTTGGCTGTCTCATAGTTCAATTTTGCCTGTTCGAAATCTTTTTCTGAAATGATTTTGTCCGCAACAAGTTTCTCTGCCCTATGAAATTCTTTTTCAGCAGTTTCAAATATGGCTTTAGCTTTCACGACAGGGTCTCCGTCCTGAAGGTGCCGTGCGCTGACCGAAGCGATTTTTTCGCCCTTTGCAATATACGTTCCCTCTGATATTGAGGGATTTGAGTAGTAGAGTACTCCGGATGTTGTGGCAACGATGTTCTCCTCGCTGCCCTGAAGGTTGCGGAATTGTCCGCCGGTGTGGATGACTCCTCGAAATGGAGCAGGCGTGACGATTTCTGTTTCAAGTCCGACCGCCTCTGCCTGAGCCTTGCTGAACTTGATTTCTCCGGCGTGCAGCCCTTCATCGTGTCCGTGAGCGTCGTGAGAGTGGGCACTATGATTATGCTCGTGCTCAGAATGATTGTGGGCTTCGTGTGAATGGGCGTCGTGATTGTGCCCTTCGTGTGAATGTGCGCAGGACTCCGAGTGAGTATGTCCCGCCGCCGAACTGTCGGTTGCTCCATTCTTGGATTTGCAGCCCACAATACAAAGGACCGCAAAGAAAAGAACGGTGATAATGTTCTTCTTCATATATATTGTATGTTTTGTGATTCATTTATTCGCGGCATATGATCAATACCGCATCCCTGTCAGAATTGCGCTGACATCATCAGGACACAAGAATATATTCCCGATGCTTCAGGCACGGAAGAATGGGGGAGCGCGAAGGGAGAATGTCCCATCGACATTTGCTGATTTGTAAAGACAAGGCGGGAGGTCTCCGAAATCGTGCTCCTCGTCGTTGATTGCGATGTCATCGGCAAGATAGGCGATGACGACGGCTATGAAAAACTGCACAGGCTGCGGAAGCAGGTGCATCTGATAATTTTCTGTTCGAGAATTGAGAAAAGCCTCATCTTCAATGCAATATGACCGGTCGTCGTTATGTCCTGAGCCGTCACCGCAATGCCCTTCTTTCCCGTCACAAAGTCCGGAATTGCCGTCGCAGTGCCAATGATGGGCCGCTGTCGTGCAGGAATCTGCTTCTCCCAAAACATCTGCGACATCAGTCCCATGTGAATCGGAGCAGGAATAATGCTCGTCCGCAAGGCACATAAACCCGTTATGATGATGGTGGGGCACGAAAGAAACCGCCAACAGTGCAATCACTGCGACAGCAACCATCAAAGCAGACCAAGCCCTTTTCGTCATATCCCCGGTTCAAATAAAACAACCTTCCCCGACATCCAATCTCCCCAAATGCGCAAACTTACATAAAAATTACGAGAATATAATAACAACTCAATGAAAATCCGCACATTTCATCCCGACATCAATAAGTTTTGTCGTGCTTTATTCTCAGGAATGTCCTGTGGCGGCTTCTGCGGGACCTTTCGCAACCTCTGGCTCAATTACATCTTCTCCTGTAACCGAAAAATCTCAGCCAAAATGCGACTTTTTCTTTGATTTTGGCTGAGATTTCTTTTTGTTTTACATTTAATCGTTTGTCAAATAATAGGATAACTAAACTTGTTGTATATAAGTAATCTCAGCCAAAATGCGACTTTTTCTTCGGTTTTGGCTGAGATTTTTGGAAATTCCGCAGTGGAAGACTATATTTGCAGAAAAGAACGACAGCTATGAATACAGCAAACATCATCGGCAGAAAGCGGGAACTGGAAACAATTGATAGATTGTACCGTTCGGACAAGTCTGAATTTCTGGCCATATATGGCCGTCGCCGTGTCGGCAAGTCATATCTTATAGATGAGGCATTTCGTGGAGAACTGGCTTTTTCCGTAGTCGGGACATTCAGGAAATGTGAGGATGGGGAAGAGCCGATGTACAAAAGGACACAGCTCAGGCATTTCTATCATAGCCTGCTGGATTATGGACTGGACGCTTCCTATAAGGAACCAGAGAATTGGCTTGACGCTTTCGACCTTCTAAAAAAACTGCTCGCGTTGAACGGACGCAGCCGGAAAATCATATTCATAGATGAACTTCCGTGGCTTGCCGGACCGAAATCGTCTGAACTTGTTGAGGAACTAGGCTATTTCTGGAACAGCTGGGCAGCGAAACAAAGGAATATCTTTCTGATAGTCTGCGGCTCGGCTACGAGCTGGATGCTGGACAATGTTATAAGGGATTACGGCGGTCTCCACGGCCGGCTTACCGAGAAAATATACCTTGCCCCATTCAGCCTTCGGGAGTCGAGGAGGTATTATGCCAGCCGTGGCTTTATGATGTCCGATTACGAGATAGCCCTGAGCTATATGGCCATCGGAGGCATACCATATTATATGGATCGCCTTCGTCCGGATATGACTTTGAACCAGAACATCAACGAGTTTTATTTCCGAAACAAGTCGATTGATCAGGAATTTCGTGATGTATATACGGGCTTGTTCCAATCGGCGGACAGATATATCGACATAGTTAGGGCGCTTGGAGGAAAATTTTATGGTATGACGAGAAATGAACTTCTCGCTGACACGAAGCTTAAGGGCGGCGGGACATTTACCAGGATGCTCGAAAACTTGCAGGAATGTGGAATTATACGCTCTTTCTCCCGTTACGGCAAGAGGCGGAAGGAGACGGTCTATCAGTTGTGCGATTTCTTCACTTTGTTCTATCTCAATTTCGTGGGACACAAAAAGCAGCGGCGGGACTGGACTTATTTCCAACGGTCGCACGAATATGAGAGTTGGAGCGGCCGTACATTCGAGCTTTTGTGTTCGCGCCATATTGAACAGATTCGCGATGCCCTGCGGATAAAGTCAATCGGTCAGGACTATAGTTGGAGCGGACAGTGTCCGGACGGCAGGAATGTTCAGGTGGATATGGTCATATCGTCACCGGATGAGCGCACGGACTATCTCTGTGAAATGAAGTTTTCTGAAAGTCGCTATTACATAACAGCCGATTACGAGAAGAAGCTGCTGGACAAACTTGATGCATTCCGCAACTCGAAGAATCACAGGCCTTCTCATTCTCTTTTGATGGTTATGATAACTTCGATGGGACTCGGCGAGTCGGTTCACAACCGCCTCGTGAATGCCGAGGTGACCTTGTCTGAACTTTTCAGTTAATTTTTGTCGTCAAAAGCATAATCATGTAGCATGCTCCTGACGCCTTACCACTGAATTTCAGAGATGTAGGTTACACCGAATTTGTCGGTGACATGGACCTCGCCGGAGCGGGCATTGGCAGACGGCATGATCTCGAACATATTGTGACTTTTCTGCGGCGCGCAGTATTTTCGGGTCGTGGCGTTCTTCACTTCTGAAAAAATGTCCACATAGTCCGGGTCTTCCATTTCAGTCTGACGCATATCGGCGACTTTTTTGCCGTTCTCCCACCATTCTACACGGCTCCAGCCGTCGTCGTAGTTCCAGATGTTCGCAATGATTTTCGCCCCGTCGGTGCGGCGCGGAGGATAGACTTTCATCTGGTAGCTGCTGTCGCGGCCGAGAGACTTGTAGTACCAGCGCATGGACTTGCCTTCGACCTCTGCCACCATGTAGCCCTGAGGGGTGCCGTCGCTGTTCAGGTACTTGTTAAGACGGAGGGCTCCTGTGGCACGTGAGACAGTGATGCAGGATATGTTGTCCAATCCGAAACCCTTGCCGGCATAGTCGTAACTGTAGTTCTCGTGATTGTGCCCGGCCCAGGAATAGACTTTTGAATAGCGCGAGAAAAGTTCCTTGTAGCCTTTGTAGTTCAGACCTCGGGTCGAATGGCTCGAACGCTTCTTGAACAGTTGCGAGTGCGCGCAGACCACAAGGGGAGTGTCGTGAGGGATGAACGCTAGGTCCCCCTCCAGCCATTTCAATGTGTTGTCCTCCAGACCAGAACGGTATGTTTCATTGGCTGACATTCTGTTATAAACGATGTCGTCAAGAACGATGAAGTGCATCTTTCCGATGTTGAAGGAGTAGTGGAGCGGTCCGATGTATGTCTCGTAGTGCATTGTGCCGAGACGGGAGGCGTAGAGGGTGGTCTGGTCGTAATCGTGATTGCCTATAACGTTGAATGTCGGGCACTTGAGACCTTCGGTGATGTCAAGATAGTCGTCGTATGCAGTCAGATAGTTATACACGAGGTCGCCGAGGTCTATGGAATAGCAGTCACCGTTCACCCCGCTTCTGAACGCCTCTGCATCGGGAATCACTGAATTTTTATATGCCTCTGCGGAATTATCGACACCGAACGGACGCATCTGCGGGTCTGCAATCATCAGCAGAGTGAATTTGTCCGATGCGCTCTTGCGAGGTTCAAGTTTAAAATTTGCCATAACTGCCTTCTGATAGCGTGCGATGCGTCTGTAATTGGACGGACGGCCATTGACGGAAGAAATCTCATATTCCGAAGGAAATGAAATGTAGACAAATACGGCGTCTTCGAGATTGCTGCGCATGGAATAATAGCCATATCCATCGGTCTGGACGCTCTGGAGACCATCGCTGACCACAACGCCGGCGATTGCATTTCCTTCAGTGTCAGTGACCCTGCCAAACACATTGCTTCCGTCGGACATGAGTTCAGCAGCCTCAGCCCAATCATCGGGATATTCGCCTCCTGTCGTGACCTTGACACAGGCTCCGGAAATGTTCCCGCACCTCCCGCCGGCAGATGTCACCTTGCCATAGTTTGAGCAATCCTTCAGCATAACTGTCGCCTGGTCCGAACCGGCCGTCCATCCTGCAATACCTCCGGTGTGTATCGCCTTGGCATTATTCTCAAACTTGTTGCCGCCCGCGCCGCTTGTTACATTCCCGTAATTGGCGCAGTTGCGGACATAGCCTCCGTCCTTCGCGTCTTTCTTGACCCCGACGGAGCCGACTATGCCGCCGCAGGCAGAGCGCCTGTCAGGGCTGAATCCGTCGAACGCGACATCACCCCGGTTTATGCAGCCGCGTATGTGGACGGGCCTGTTGACTGAACCTGCAATGCCGCCGACGGAACCTGGAGAATCGTTGGTGATGCGCACCATGCCATAGTTGACGCAGTCTCCGAGGACTATCGCGGCGTGAGGCATACCGCAGATTCCTCCTGTCATAGGGGAGTGCGGGCCGGAGGAACTGACCTTTCCGAAGTTGTCGCAGCACATGATGTCGCCTTTTGTCATGCCGGCAATGCCTCCGACACGAGCTTGGGATATGAATGCGGCATTACGCGGCTCTCCCGCCGCCGTCTCGGCCATTATGTCGCCTCTGTTTACGCAGAATTTCACCGGCACCTTGAAGCCGTTTCCCTGAATGCCACCGACATTGCAAACTGGAGAGTCTCCGTTGAAATCAATGCTTCCGAGATTCTCGCACCAAGCGATGACTGGGCACATCTCCGTCTTCAGAAAGCCTCCTCCTGCTATGCCTCCGAGATTGACGGAGAGCTCACCGATCTGTTCCGCGCCGACTGTTTTCGACACTATCTGCCCGAAGTTACGGCAGTGCAACACCGAGGCCTTGTTGACACCTGCTATGCCGCCGACATAAATGTCTTTTTCTGTGTATCCGGAACGGTGGCTGATGTTTCCGTGGTTCTCGCAGTTCTCTATTATGCCCTCGTTCACGTCGGCTATGAATCCGGCATAAAATTCGGTATTGCCGCTTGAGACCTTCATAGAGCAGGATTCTCCGATTTTTAGGTTGCGGACCGCTCCGCCGTCAAGAATCTTTCCGAAAAGTCCCCGCTGAGTCTTCCAGTTAAGGATAGAGAATCCGCAACCATCGAACACGCCTCCGAAAGACTGGACGCCGTTGAACTTCTTGACCTTGGACATGTCAATGTCAGCAGTCAGGCAGACGGAGCCGTCCTCCGACCTCCACTTTTCAATGCTCTGTCCGGAGTTGCACGCGGAGGCGAACTCCAACAAATCCTTATAAGTTCCGATGCCTTCTGCATAGGCGACAACCGCCAGAAGGAGAAGCAGGAAAATGGAAACTAATCTCTTCATAAACTTTAATTACCATCTCAAGTTTCGCAAGTATTCTAACTTCTTGCGAATATTAAACTTATCTCTTTTATCAAGCTCTCAAGTCCCACGCACTTTTTTCTGTCCACGTTACCCCTCTCCTAAGTCCTCTCCCTCGGGGAGAGGACTTGCCTTCGCCACAAGGGCTCAAAAGTGGTGTTTCGCACTTGCGAAACCTGAGTTACCATGAAACAGTTGTGGAGTATTCATTGCCGAAACGGTCCGTGACAGTGACGGTTCCCGAGTCGGACTCTGCGGACGAATAGCATCTGAAAAGATGCGTCACCGGAGTGGCTACATTGCCAGAATTGTCGAAAAGCTTGAAATCCGCAGATGAACTGAGCGCGGAGCCGGAGGCCTTGTAGAAATCGAAGACTTCCTTGTAGGCCGCGTCATATTTTCTGTTCTTTTCAGTCACTTTGCTCATGACAGCGGAGCCGTTCTTTGACGATGTGAATTTTACATCGCCCCATTTTTCGTCATACATGAAAACGTTGGCATAGACATATTTATCGTCGTATGTACCACGCGGATATGCCCGCAATTGGTATGTTGCATCCAGTTTCTTTCCGCCACGCATCGCGACTCCGTCGGCATTGAAGGTGAAATCCCTCAGGGTATATGATGGAATCTCTCCGACGGCCGTTTTGCTCTGATATGCTATAGGCTTGAATTGCCATGACAGGTTCTCGCCATCTGCTTCCGCTACAATGTAGCCGCGCGGGGTGCCGTCTTCGCATAGCCACTCGTTAATCCATAGTGCCCCCGTCGCCCTTGAAACAGTGTGCACCTCGATGTTCGGGAACTTTGAGGCGGCCTCATAGACATAATTGAAGCTGTTGTGTACATGACCTGCCCACGCATAGACTTTCTTGTACTTTGAAAGAAGCAATGCGTAGTCCGCGCCGTGACGGGTCGTCGTGGTCTGCGAGCGGTCGGTGCCCGATGCAATCATGAACATCGGTGAATGTGCGCAGACGATGAGAGGAGTCGAATAATCCACGTATGACAGGTCGTTCTGCAACCATTTCCAAATGTCGTCAGTAAGTCCTTGGTCGTAATCCTTGAGCTGTCCTGACGAATTAAGGCGCATTATCAGATTGTCGAGAACAACGACATGAAACTTCCCGACATTGAAGGAATAGTTCCTCGGGCCGAGATTGTTTTCGAAATATGCCGCGCCCGCATCGTCGTTGGCCGCAGTGGGGTCATTGTCATGATTGCCGATTACGCTGTAGAATGGGAAGTCCAGTTTCGCGAGGCTCTTGCAGTAGTTAGCATACAGCGACATATTTTCATGAACGATATCGCCAAGCATCATTCCATAGATGGGGCGTCCGCTGATGGTGGAAGTATATTCACTTATATCCTTCCACAGATCCTCGCAGCAATCAAGCGAATGGTAGGCGAAATTGTCGTAGGTTGCCGATGCAGCGCGCGGCTGGGGGTCTCCTGCGATAATCATTGAAAACCTTTCCGGGTCAGCCTTGATCTTGTTCAACGTGAACCGGAGCTGATAGCTTCCGTTGATTTGCTGGGCATCGCCTCTGCCGAGCCTTTTCCAGAACTGCGGTTTGCCGGATGCCACAGCCGCCTGATAGCCCGAAGGCTGGACAACGGACACGAATTTCACCTTGTCCAAGTCGCTTTCCATCGCAAATCGACCGTCGGCTCCGGTCTTGACGCATTGGAATCCGTCTGACACGATTACACCCGCCATCGGCTGTGCGCTGTCGTCATAGATTATTCCTCGAATGTTTGTTTCACCCGGCTCGTCCCCTGGAGTCTCCGATGGTTTGGCTGCAGGAGTGCATGACCAGAGACCGGCCAGCAGCAACAATAATATGGATATTTTCTTCATTTTAACGATTATTTCCCGTCCCAATAAGTGCATGAGGAGATGGTTGCATTGCTGTCTCCGGCGATGAAAGATGAGTAATTGGAGCCCGTGACGGCATTCCCGCGGACATTTCCTCCTGCCTTGCAACCGCTTATAGTCGTTCCCGACGCTGTTGAACCGGCAATACTGCCGGCTGTTTCGCCTGACTTGGGCTTTTCTGTTTGACTGATGACGTCTCCGAAGAAAGAGCTCTCATTGCAGCTTGAACCGGTCCAGAGTATTCCTGCTACGCCACCACCGCTGAAAATCTCGGAACCGGCGGACGTGCCGCTGACCTTGCAGGTTGCAGTGCAGTTTGTGATTGCAGTTTTGTCAGCGATGCCGATGATTCCTCCGACGTAAGCGCGGGTGCCGTTCGCCATTGTTCCGGTGTTGCTGCAATCGGAGATTTTGGCGTTGCGCAGATAGCCTGCTATTCCGCCGGCCATGCCCCTATAGGACTTGACGGAAGCGGAGTTGGTGCATCCGGAAATCGCCAGAGAGCCATTATAACTGTTGTTATATCCGTAAGCTCCGATGATTCCGGCTGCGGAGCCGCACTGCTGCCCGCTCACATTCCACGGATTGTTGTTGTAGTGCTCGTTGTCTATTTCTCCGGTGTTGTGGCAGTCCCTTATTTCCGAGTCGCCGCCCATGATGACTCCGGCTATTCCTCCGGCGTGCTGGGCATAGCCGTTAGACTTCGCACAATCTTGTGACTGTGTTATGTTTGTGCCGTTTGTGCATCTGAGAAGTGTGGCTCCGCCTGTGGAGACGAATCCGACGACACCTCCAAGACCTGAGTATTTATGCTTCAGAGCATTGTTCTTGCTCGCTGTCAAGGTGATGTAGCCTTCCGTCGCGGCGTCCTCGACCGTAAGATGACCTCCTGATGGTTTGTCTCCGAAAACTCCGGCGCTGCCCACGACAGCTCCGACTCCGAGTGCAAAACTTCCGTATTCTTTGTTTTTCACATTCAGCGTTATCGTCGATTTCCACAGAGGATGCTTCACCGTAAGGTCGGATGACACGCAACCGCGTCCAATTAGCCCACCGACAAAGACGGTTGTGAAATTCGTGTTGTTTTCATATTCCGAAACATTGAGGACACCGGCAGAAACCTCCCCATCGTTGCTCAGGTCCAGCACGGCGTCGCAGACAAATTCACCATATAGCCCGCCCAATGACAACTGACGGACACCTCTCTGGTCGGTTGTGGCTCCGTTTATGTCGCACTTTCCGTTTTCTGTATTGGCGTTTCCGGAAAGATGCGCACCTTCAAGATAGCCCGCGATTCCGCCTATGCGCTGAATCTTGACGTCTGAACCCGATACCAGTCCGGCATCGTTGGTGCAGCCGCTGATTGCTCCGTCCGTCATATTCCATCCGACGATGCCGCCCATGCTGATGTAGCGTGATGCGTCATTTGTGTTGTCAACGAGTCTCAATGCGGAAGTTGTGACGCGACCGCAGTTTTTGGAGTCCTTAACGGTTCCGGCGTTTGAGCCGGTGACGCCACCGAGATAATGGTTATATGACACCGCCGCATCCGACACTGTTCCGTTGTTGGAACACTTGTCAATGCTTCCGCCGTTCATGCCCGCGAGGCCTCCTACATGAAACTGCCCCTGTCCGCTGGCCGTCTTGCAGGCATCGGTGACATTGACGTAGCCGTAATTGTGGGAGTTGCTTATGATTGTACTGCCTTGTGAACGTCCCGCAAGCCCTCCGACAAACGCCGAGGTAGATGCATTCAGCGATGACGCACTCATCGTCACTTTCGCGTAGTTGTTGCATTCGGAAACCATGCAGTCCGTCAGTGAACCGGCAAGAGCCGCGACAAAGCATTCTGTCATATATTCCCCACTTGTGGAGAATGCCGATGATTCGTCGATTACGACATTTGAAATGGACGCGCCTTCGCATATTCCGAAAAGCGGAGAGGATGCTTTCAGGTTCAGAATCTTTCTGTACCGTCCGTCGAAAACCCCCGTGAACGGATGTGCTGTTGTTCCGGCAGAAATCCATTCCCCTGACATTGACGACATATCTATGTTGTTCAGTAATACGACCTTGCCGTCTTTTTGCCATTCACTTATGTCTCCGCCCTCATTCACCGTCTGCGCGAACAGTTTCAGACCATCGGCGGACATAATCCCGTTCACCGTATAATATTCCTGCTTAATCGATGGAAGCACGACATCCGCATCCTTGTCCGCTACATCAAAAGTAATTTGCGGCCTGCGTACGGTCCGAGTGTCGCTTGGATTGTCGGCAACGACAAAACTATAGGTGTCGGTGTTGTTCTCATTTCTTTCCACGGAATAGGTAATCCATTCCGGCAGAGCTATTGCACTCACTCCGGATGCAGGTACGGTTATCTTTACGGAAGGACAGTCTTGAGCCGGCAGAACGATGTTGCCCTCATTGTCATAGGTCATTTCGTTTCCGAACTGGAAGACACTGAACTGCGAATCCGGTTCGGTCAGGTCCGCCCGGCGGAAGCCTATGGAGCCGAACCGCGCTGCTGACTCGTTGGCGTTCCAGCTGACACTTACCTTTGTCTTGGTCACGCCGTTTTCAGAGACTGGGGTACCAACTTTGGCGGCTGACATCCAGTCGTTTCCGACAATTTCCCATTCCACTCCGTCCATTACAGAAACTTCAAGTTCTTCTGTTCCTGACGTTTTGGAACTTACGGAGAACAGCTTATTGACAATAAATACGTTGCCTGTTTGGCTGACCTGAATTGCCAAACATTTATATTGCCCGGAGACGAAAGTGATGTTCGCGCTCTCGCGGTCTGAATACTCGCCATTTGCGAGAATGTTCAAGGTGAATCCGCCGTCTCCTTTGTGGGTCTCCTCCACGACCTGACACCAATCGGCATCCGATGCCATGTTCCAGTATATGTCCTGATTGTTGAGCGTTACTCCGACGCGTATGCTTCTGCTGGCCGAATTGAATTGCAGCGACTTGACTTCAGCGTCATTGTAGGTGCAACTGAACTCTATGGGCTTCAGTTCCTTCTTCTGATTGTCATGAGGTTCCTTTGAACAGCCTGCTGCGATGACCGACAGAATCAGCGGCAATAGTATATTATATCCTTTCATATCAAAAACTTATCTTGTCTGTTATTTTCTTCCGCGCAGCCTGTTGCCTCGACTTTCCGTCGTTGACGCCCACCACAGGTCTGTCTGCATATTGTTCGTCCCGCCGAGCCAGCTGTCAAGCGCTTCCTGATAGGTGACAGGGTTGCGGTACTTCTCGTCAGCAGGATACCTTAGGCGTGTGGGCAGAATGTAGTTGTTGCCGGCAGCAGGACCGTTTGTCTTGAGAATAGGGTAGCCCGTGCGCCTGTAGTCGCACCAAGATTCTATGCCTACCCAGAACATCGAAATCCATTTCTGGGTGAGAATGGTCTCAAGCGCATTGTCTGCCTCGATTTCAGAGGAAAGGATGCCGAGGAATGCCGTCATGGTCTCGCTGTCGTGAGTCTCCTCCGTGTTCCATTCGAGGACAGACTGCTCGACCGCCTCAAGATAGAGCCGCTTCACTTCCGGATAGCTGATGTCTATGAGTCCGCGTTGCCCGGCTTCGGCGAATATGAACAGAAGCTCTGAATAGTTCATCAGGGCATAATGTTCAGCGTTCTGAAGATTGCCGACCGAATTGCCGGCACCGCGCGGGTATCTTCCCACCTGTGAATTGCCTGCTGCCGATACATGAGTTTCGAGAAACTCGTCAAGATCACTTTTGAAAAGCTGGGTTGGAGCACCGAGCGGGCGTGTGAAATAATAGTAGAAACGTGGGTCGGAGAGACCTTTCTTCTTGTTATACATTTTGTTGACGAGGGTTTCGCAGGCGATGACGCTGTTCCATATTCCCGAAGTCGTCGAATAGAACGGAGTGTAGAGAGCGGAGTTATACTTGCTGAAACCGACCAGTGCGGCGTCGCTCCGGCCTCGCATCAGCGCATAGTCCCCGCCTTCGGAAACGAAACAGTCATAAAGTTCCGCAATCTTGTTTCTTACGTTGAAATCCGGTCTATCCGTGCCGCTCATGTCCATGATTCCGCCTTCTTCCTCGACTTTCAGCGAAGCCCTCATGAGCAGACGAAGGTAGAGCGAATTGCCAAGACGTCGCCATTTGTCGACGTTTCCCTCATACATGTAGTCGCACAACGGGCTGAAATCAGTCTGTGAAAGTTCACCCGAATTCTTCATCTCATCTGCCTCAACGAATGCGGAGTTCGCGTCCTCCAAAAGGGCGAAAAGATCGGAATATATGAGTTTCATGTCGTCATATTTCATCGTGTAGCTGACGTCATCCTTCTGGAGAGCAATCTTCAGCGCGTCGAAGTAGGGGACATTGCCGTAGGCATCCACGATGTTCGACATCACCAGTGCCTTCTGAACCATAGCAACTCCCTTCATTGCGGGGTTGCTCTCCTTTTTAGCCTGCGCGAGCATATATTCGGCATTGCCTGCCTGGATGTACAGACCAAGCCAAATTGATGCGTCGGTGGATTCCGTGATGGAGTAGTTATAGTTCATCTGCGACGTCACTTCGGTGTTGTAGTTGATGCTGTACTGCATCAGCTCGGACATGAGGTCGTATGACCGAGAGACAAGGGTGTATTCAGTGTTGTAGAGAATCGGCTGAACGAAGGACTCCGCCGGCGCGTCCTTGAGCGCATACGGATTTTTGTTCATCTCGTCGAACTTCGAACAGGACGATGCCGCCGCAATAACTGCTGCAACTACAATATATCTTAAAAATCTGTTCATATTCACTCTCTATTAGAACGTTATTTTCAGGTTCGCTCCATACTGCGCTCCGGACGGCATCTGGAGGATTTCAAATCCAGGGATAATCGCGCTTCCCCTCATCGACACTCCTTCCGGATCCCAGCCCGGGAACTCGCTCCAGCAGAAGAGGTTGTTGCCATAGACGGCCACGGACAGACCGCGTATAACCCTGGTCCTTGCAAGGAGTTTCTTGGGGAACGAATACTCGATGCGTGCCTCGCGAAGCTTGAGAAACTGCGTGCTGACGAAGTTCGCCTCCGCATTGGTGTTGCTGAAAGCAGAATGGTAGTATTCAGAAATCTCGTTGCGCGGAATCGTATAGTCGTTGATTTTATAGTTCCCGTCATCCATCAGGACCACGCCCTCCGCAATCATTCCTCCTTCTCGTCCGGTGAGTGTGCCCGTTCCCTTTCCACGGTAGTTCAGCACCCAATTGGTGTAGGAGAACACATGACCGCCGTACTGACCATCAAAGCTTACCGATGCCTTGATGTCCTTCCAACGGAACGACAGATTGAAGCCGCCGCGCCATTTTGGGCTGCAGTCACCGATGTATTGCAGATCTTCGTCGGTCTGTGGTTTGCCCTGCTTGTCCAGAACGACCATGCCGGAAACATCCTGCATCATGCCGTCGCTGCCTATTGCATAGGAACCTTCCGGCGCCCTCTTGTAACCCTTTCCGTACATAGACGTGAGCGAACTGCCTTCATAGGCGGTCATCAGCGCGTGGGAGGAATATCTGGCTACAATCCATGAGTCAATGCCCTCTCCGAGGGAAAGAACTCTGTTGCGGTTGAACGACCAGTTCAGGCCGAGTTCAAGCTGGATGTCATTGGTTTTCAATAGTATTCCGGATGCTGTAAGCTCCATTCCCCAGTTGCGGATGGTTCCGGCGTTGGTATATACGCTGCTGGCTCCGGTTCCGTATGAAACGGGCATATCGGCAATCAGGTTCTTCGACGTTCCGTCATAATAGGCGATGTCCATTTTCAGCCTGTTGCGGAACATCCTTATGTCCGCGCCTACCTCCCATGAAGTGACGATTTCAGGTTTCAGAGAGCTGTTGGATTTCGCGGATGGGAGTGCAACGCCGCCAGGGAACTTGGTGCTTGCGAGATATTCCTCGATGCGGTAGGCCGAGGTGTCGTGTCCTACCTGCGCCCATGATGCGCGGACTTTCATCAGATTGACCAGTCCGTTTGTGCGTCCGAAGTCGAAGAGATCGTTGAGGGCGGCACTTGCTGAGACTGACGGGTAGAAATAGGAGCGGTTCTCCGCAGGAAGTGTGCTGGACCAGTCGTTGCGGCCCGTCACATCGAGGAAAATCGCGTTCTTCCACGAGAACTGGAGAAGCGCATACAGTGAGTTGGTCTGGCGCTTGTAGCCGTAGTTGTCGACTTTTATCTCCCCGAGGGAGTTGGCAAGAGAATAGACTCCAGGCTGCTTGAGCTTGTCCGCCGTCTGGAACTGCCTCCTGTAGTTCTGGCTGAGGATGTTGCCACCGACATTTCCTGTGAAATGGAAGTCAGCCCCGAGTTCCGTGTCATACTTCAGAAGAAAGTCTCCCGTGAACTGCATCGAAGTGATGTTCTGCTCGCGATACCATCCCTCTGGATTCGCCTGAGTGGATGTGGCTTGTCTCTGCGTGCGGAAGTCGTTGCTCATGTCAAGACCTCCGCGCAGCATGAGGGTAAGTCCCTTGCAGAAAGTGATGTCGAACTTGGTGTTGCCATAGACGCGGTTTTTCAACTGGTCGTTTGTACATTCGTTGGCGATGAAATAGGCGTTGTTCTTGCCTCCGGACAGGTTGGTGTCCTGCGCAATGCCCTCCTGCCCTGCAAGCCAGTAGTTCTTTGCCCACGACATATCAACGTTGGGGGCGTAGGTCCAGAGGCTGTACATCACTGAGGTAGAGCCATATCCGGACGATGTCGGGATGTTGTCGCACTGCTGGCGCTTGAAATTTACCGAAGTCTCGGCGGACAGCCACTTAGCAAGATTATTCGCGGTCTTGAGCGATATGTACTGTTTGTTGTAGTTCGTGTTCGGAACCATCATGTCGCCGCGCGTGTCGCTGAATGTGACTCTTATGGAGTTCTTGTTGTTTATCTTTCCTGAGACGGAAAGAGAGTTGCTGACCACGTATGCTGTGCGGAAATAGTCCTTGAACCAGTCCCCGTGGCTCACGAAAGGGGTGGCGGTTCGCTGGAAGTCGCCCTCCTCATTCTTTGTGCCTCCGATGGAATAGCGGTCGTCATAGTATTGATACTGAAGCGAGCCGTCCATCATCGGTCCCCATGATTCCAGAGAGACAGTGCTCTTGTACTCCGGCACCGGATGGTAGCCCGAGCCTTTTAGAGCGTCGCCGCTTTTTAGGTAATAGTAATAGTCCGGATTCGAGCCTTGTCCATATTCGTACTGGAGGTCCGGTGATGTAGCCAACGTCTCGAACATTACGTTGGTGTTGTAGGAAACGCTAATCTTGGAGTCTTGGTTGCCACCCGATTTCGTGGTTATGATGATGGCTCCGTTGGCTGCGTTTGAACCATAGAGTGCGGTGGCGGCCGGTCCTTTCAAAACAGTGATGTTCTCTATGTCATCGGGATTGACGTCACCCGTTCCGTCGCCGTAGTCTATCGAGAATGTCGAATCATCTCCTCCGGCCGTTGATGATGTGGAGGTGTTGAACATCGGGACTCCGTCGATGACGAACAGCGCCGAGTTGTTCGCCAAATCCACTGACGATTCGCCCCTCAGCGTTACACGCATTGAGCCTCCCGGACCGGAGTTTGTCCTGTCAATCGCCAGACCCGCCACCTTGCCGGCAAGTCCTCCGAGCCAGTTGGAAGAGGCCGCAGCGTTGGAGAAATTTGCCCCATCTACCTTGGTGGTGGCGTAGCCGAGAGACTTCTCGTCGCGCTTCATTCCGAAGGCCGTGACGACCACGGACTCAAGCACCTGAACGTCGTCCATCATCCTGATATTCAGCTCCCTTCGACTCCCGACCTTGACTACTTCGTCCTTGTAGCCCATTGAACTGAACCTGAGCTGCTGCTCAGGCAGGACGCTGATGGCGAAGACACCATCATTGTCGGTAATCACTCCGGTTGCCGTTCCTTCGATGAGTACTCCCACGCCGGGCATCGGCTGCCCCTGTGAATCTTTCACTATTCCGGAGACGACATGCGCGGTCTGCCCGGAGTTTGCCGGGGCATCGTCTTTAGTCTGATTTCCTGAGTTGCCATTATCCGTTGTCGCGGACTTGACGTCGGTCTTTATGGCAATCTTGTTTCCGAGCACCTCAAACGTGCAGCCCGTTCCAGCCAATGCCTTTTCCAAAACTTCACTTACAGGAAGGTTCTCGGCTTCTACCGAAACGTTCCCGGCCTTTTCAAGAACCTGTACGCTGTAGAAGAAGGTGTAGCTGCATTTCTTTTCGATTGCCGCAATGAATTCCCGCAAAGGAAGGTTCTTCGCAGAGATGCTTATGACCGGCTCCTGCCGTGCTTGCGTGGCGAACACGCAGGGCGACGACAGGATGGTGCATAATGTCATCATCACGGAAAAGGCGGCGATGCGCAATCTTTTCATGAAGAGATTCATATTTCGATGTTTTCGTATGTATTCTTTGTGTTTTCTCCGACCTGGAAACGCTTTTGGTTTTCCCCTTAGAGTGTCCCTTAGAGTGTCCCTTAGAGTGTCCCTTAGAGTGTCCCTTAGAGTGTTCCGTCCCAGAGATAGAACGTTCCTCGTGTGCCGGTGGTGCTGCCGATGGCGTAGGTGCTGAGGTCGGTTTGTTCGGTGATTGTGGTGCCGTTGATGGTTCCGCCGAAGCCGCAGGATGTTGTCACGCCGGCTGAACTTGCGTCGTCGGCCTTGCCTATGATGCTGCCGAAGGCTGCCGCATCCGAGGTCAATGTTCCCAGATATTTGCAATCATCAGCGGATGAACCGATAGCGTCTCCAATTATTCCACCGGCATAACCTATTGCACTGCCCCCTTTCTTTCCAATAAAATCTCCTTTCACATAGCAGGACGATATTTCGCAGTTCTCGGCAATGCTTGTAATACCTCCACCAGGCGCTGAACGTGTAATATTTCCTTCCGAACTGCAATTCGTGACGGTTGTATTTGAAATATATCCGGCAATTCCTCCGGCAGCCCCGCGATAGGCGTAAACAATACCGGTGTTATGGCAATCATCAATAACGGAAGAAAAAGTGTTGTCGCTCTGGTATCCAATACTTCCTACGATGGCACCTACCATATTCCCAAGGTATGATGTCCACAAGTTGTTGTTCCAATGTCTGTTTTCGACACGAGCGGAATTTGTACAGTGTTTTATCTCCGTCGCTCCTCCTGAGACTCTTCCGGCGATTCCGCCGATATGGGCGGAATAGATATCTTCTTCAATTACCGCTTTGCTTGTCTTCGCGGAGATTGTGGACGAATTTGCACAATTAGAAATTGTCGCTCCCTTTGTACCGCAGCCTAAAATGCCGCCTATTCCAGATTTGGAAAAAGCCAATGTATCAACAGAAATGGTACCACCGGATTTCATTCCGGAAATTGATATGGTCCCACCATCGGCGCAACCACAGATACCACCTAAGAATGATTCCGCTGCAATGTCTGTTCCTAAAGTAGTTTTGGTAATTTTTGATTTCCATGTGGCATCTCCACTGATTGTCAATTCAGCATTTGTCTTCCCTATGATACCACCACAATAGACTGATGTGAAAGTGCTTGATTCGACAGAACCGATTTTGATTGTTCCGGTGTGAGGTTCTCCGTTCAGACTGAGTGTCAAAGGTTGCTCTATACATCCAAACAGTCCTCCACAATAGAGGTATCTCATTCTTTTGGTTGTAGTAATGTTCCCGGAATTTTTATTATCTATCAAAGTCGCATTCAATGCGTCCACCTGTCCAGCGATGCCTCCCACATACAATTGCTTGACATTAGAGCGAGAGGTGATGGCACCCGAATTCGAGCAGCCGCTGACCGTCAGTGAAGATTCTTCATCCGTATCGATGATACTGAACAGGCCGCCAAGGCGAAGAAACATACAAGGATCCCCCGACGCCCGTGCCATAGTGGCTTCAATTGTACCAGAATTGGTACATCCTGTGATTGTTCCGGCAGAGCATCTTGTGCAGAGGCCTCCAACATAGATATAGCGGGCCGTGGAAGCCACTGAAATATTTCCTGTATTGGTGCAGTTCTCAAGCACGCCGTTCGGATTCGAGCAGTAGCCGGTAAATCCTCCGATATATAGACTGGTCTTGGCCTTTGCGTCCGTAACATAAGTTTTGTCGGAAACAATAGTTGCTGCACTTGTGCAGTCGCTTATAGCCGCAGCACGGTTCCTTCCGATAAGACCTCCGATATAAAGCGGCGCTTTGTTCGCTGTCGCGTTACACTGCGAAACGGTTATGCTTGCTGCACTGGTGCAATTCTTTACAGTGCCTCCGGAGCAATAACCAATTAGCGAACCGAATTCAAGTTGCTTTTCCCCGCCGTACCATGGTGTGAAACTGCAAGTTTCGTCGATGTTGATATCCTGCACCAAAGCGCCTGTTCCAATAGCTTGAATGAAAGGAACATCTGACTTAAGATTAATTATTTTTTTCCCGTTTCCGTTGAGTGTTCCGGCAAAATATTTAGTCGATCCATTAGGGGACTGCTTCGCTCCGTCACGAAGTCCCAATGTGACAAATTGATCGGCGCTAACTGACGAGAAATTCAAGTCGGCAGTAATGGTTGCAATCTGTGAATCCGGATATTTCCCGGCGTTATAAGCAGTCGCGAAAGAGTTCCATTCCTCCGGCGTAGCAATCTCCACACCCTTCTCCTCGCCGTTAGGCACGAATGTCAGTTCCGGCATCAGCATCAACTTTCCGGCTTCGAGTTCACGGCTTCCTCCGATGTTCCTAATCATAGCCTGTCCGTTCTCGTCAACGACCTTGACGCTGAATCCTTGGGAATAGACCCCGGCCGGAAGAATGACATTGAATGCGCTTGCGGACTCCGTTGAAAGGGCTTTCTGAACCTCCATTCTAATCACATTCACACCTTGAGCTTCCGAAGATAGTTTGCAGTACTGACAATCCACGCTGAAATCTCCGCTCACCGGCTCGCCACCCGTTGCCGTGACTTCAATGTAGCGAATCAGGCCTGTCTGTGAACCTGCCTTGAGATGTATTCCCAAGATTCCGCATAACTGTCCCATCTTTGCTGACAGCGTGGTGGAATATCCGGCCATAGGCAGCGAACCGGAAACGATGTTGTCACCGGATGCAGCTTTCTGCTGTGAGGGCAGGGTGATGACCGAGCTTCCATCCTTGACCATGGTGGCAGGGTAAATGATGGAATACGGTGCTGTCAGTCCGGCATTGAGCGTGAAATCTGCCGAAGCTGCATTGCTCTCAATGTCAAGGGCTTGGGAAGCGACCCCATTGACTGAAATCTGGTCTCCCTTGCTCCAAAGTACCGGGCGGACATCGCCCTGTGCATCACCGAGGATGGTCTTGGTCTCTCCCGGAAGTTCCACTGTCAGAACCGTTCGCCCTTCATTGTTCTGAACGTTCTGAGAATCAAATTCATTCTTTGTGCAGGCTGCTGCCGCAATGAGGCTAAGCGCCGCCATAGGTAGTATGAACTTTTTCATAGGGCTATTCGTTTACAGGTTCATCTTCCCATATCCATCTTCTGTCAATCGTGACTTCCTCATTGGAAAGGCCGGAAATGCAGAAGCCCGCTTCAGGCGACATCGCGAAGCTGGTAATTGTCGGAGCCTCGTATCCGTCTTTTAATGTCTTAACTTGTGGTTTCATATTTTTGTTGGTTTTATTGTTTTTCAGATGATTTGCGCGAGATGTAGTATTCTCCCTTGAACTCCGTGACCGAAAGCTCGACAGGCGCGGTCATCGAAATCAGGCGGAGGGCATCCTGCAGTGACTCTTTGTCAAGCTGTCCGTCGTAGGCGATGTCTTCTATCGAACCATGCACGTTGATTTTTGCGTTGTACTTGTGCGATAGCTGGTTAGCAACATATTTCAGCGGAAGCGATGAGAATGTCAACTGTCCGCTGTCCCTCCATTTGGCGGAGTTGGAAATATCGACAGTCAGTTTGGAAATCTGGTTCATGCTCCTGTCTATTCTCAACTCGTCTCCAGGCTTGAGCATGATGACATCTTCATGTACGCGGGCTTCCAGCCGTCCCGTATGCAGGGTGACGATGGAAAAACGGTCATTTGCATAAGAGGAGATGTTGAACGATGTGCCCCTGACGATATATTCGTTGTCGCGACAACACACGATGAATGGTTTCTCGGGGTTTCTTGCGACATCAAAGAATGCCTCTCCGTCCAAGTCCACGCAGCGTTCAGTTTCGTTGAAGTCGTCCGCGAGAATCAGTTTTGCTCCACAATTGAGCATAACCTTGGTGCCGTCGGGCAGTATCACGGTTTTCCTCTCATCGCCGGATGCGGTGTAGATGACTGACTCTTTAGGTGCTACAAAAGATTTCTCGGATGTCTGAACCTGCACTTCAGCGAGTTTCCTTTCGGGCTCGTTTTGTCTGCCGAAATTGAGAATAAGCATCGACGCGCTGACTACGACGGCCACCGCTGCCGCTGCTGCTACGGCATATTTCCACCATATTCTCCTTGTCATCGGTTTTTTCTCCGCGAATTTTTCCTTCGCGACGCGGTTCCAGAAATCCACCGCATCCGAGGTCGTCGGCCGGTTTTCTTCAATCCTGCGCACTTCAGCCCTAAAAAGCGTGGAGTTTTCTTTCGACGCCTTTATCCACCCGGCGAGTCTTACCGCTTCTTCATCGGACAAGGTGCCGCTCACATATTTCCTTACAAGTATTCTGATATATTCATTCATTTCTCATCATGACCGGCATTTTCACCGGTTCATAATCATAGACACAATTTTTCCCAATCCCGAACCTGAAATCTTCAAAAAACTTCTTGTGGCTTCATTTGGGGCTATATTTATTTCTCCGGACTTCGGATTCTTTCAAAAATTCATATATTTGCCGCGAAAAATCGGACTATGGACGACCGGATGTTTACATATTCTGAAACATTGCTGTCCGGTAAAAGTTCCGGACGATTATTATAAAGTTTAACAATTAAACAAATTT
>ENA-OUQC01000098-OUQC01000098.1-human-gut-metagenome-genome-assembly--contig:-NODE-98-length-85752-cov-40.317981_pt1 | contig 85752 bp, 84 predicted proteins | sample MGYA00237942_ERZ548815 | MGnify/ENA primary metagenome ERZ548815 (study PRJEB26490, sample SAMN05194722) | human gut metagenome | biome: terrestrial biome; feature: human-associated habitat; material...
GCGTCCACCAGCAGGATGACGCCGTTGACCATCTTCAGGATGCGCTCCACCTCGCCGCCGAAGTCGGCGTGACCCGGGGTGTCCACGATGTTTATTTTGGTGTCGCCGTAGCGGATGGCCGTGTTCTTGGCCAGAATGGTGATGCCCCGCTCACGCTCCAGATCGTTGGAGTCCATGACGCGATCCACGGTCTCCTGATTTTCCCGATACACACCGCCTTGCTTGAGCATTTCGTCCACCAGCGTGGTCTTGCCGTGGTCGACGTGGGCAATGATGGCAACATTTCTCAACTTATTGTTCTGCAATGGTAAAAGCCCCTTTCTCATGGCTGATTCTATATCTTGGCGCATTTTCTGCACTAACCTTTGTATTATAGGCTCTCAAAAAGCAGAATGCAAGGGTTTTTCCGTATTTTTCACCGGATGCATTGACATTTTTTCCATTCAAGTGTAAAATAGCAGAGCAAATCACCTGTCTCAGTAGCTCAGCTGGATAGAGCGTGCGCCTCCTAAGCGGTAGGTCGTTCGAGTCCAGGAGGGGCTCGGAAGTATAAATAGTAATCATAAAATTAGCAAATGTCTCGGTAGCTCAGCTGGATAGAGCACCGCCCTCCTAAGGCGGGTGTCGGGGGTTCAAATCCCTTCCGGGACGCCAAAAATTCCGCTGTAAGCCTTGATTTTACGAGGTTTACAGCGTTTTTTATTTTGACGCTGCCTCGGAGCAGATTTCTGAAAACCGTCGGGTTTTGCCCTTGCTGTTGCCTCCGAAAACCTTGCTAATTGGATTCGAACGATTTTCACGGTTTTGCTAACGAAATTAGCAAATTTGCTAATTTCTCATTAGCAAGCTGTTTGGCCTGCGATGATCGAAGCCAAAGTATTAGCAAGCTCGGGCGACTTTTGCAGCTGCTCGATCAGTGCCGTAAGGTCGATGGACGCAGGCTGCGCATTCTCCTGCGGCGGTGCGACTTTTCTTAAATCCGGATTCGAGTAGAACGCACTTTCAAACTTCTGTGCGTTGATCTTTCTGTCCTCATCAAGAATGTGCGCATACACCTTGGTAATCATATCGATTTCTGCGTGTCCCGTATCGCCCTGCGTTGCCTTCAGGTCTCCGTGGTTGAGCTTCAGCTTATAGGTAGTGCTAGAATGCCGGAGCGAATGGAAAACCACATTGGGAAGCCCTGCTTTTTCTTTGAGCATCAGAAACTCCTTTTCGATAATGCGGTTTTCACAGGGGCGTCCGTTGGGCAAGGCAACCACAAGATTGAAGTCCTGGTACTCATTACCGAGAAATTCCTTCAGTTCTTCCTGCGCCGTTCTCCACTCTCTCAATATGTAGGCTACCGTTTTCGGCAGCCACACCTTGCGGATACTGGAATCGGTTTTCGGTTTTTTCAGAACGATACGGGTGCTGGTATTCGGCATGAGCGGCACAAAGATATGGTATATATCCTTTTCTCCCAACATCTCGATTGCCTGCTTCGTACAGCGTGTAAGCTCCTTGTCGATAAAAATGTAAGCATCGTCTGCGGCAATGTCCGCATCTTCCACATGAACATTGTCCCATGTCAGGCCGAGGATCTCACCCATACGGAGTGAGCAAGCAAAGGCCAGATTCATGGCGATATAGAGCTTGCTGTCCGTGCATTCGTCTAACGCCTTGCGTATTGTATCGGCATCCCAGATGTCTCGCTTCTTGTACTCAACCTTTGGCAGCACCACATTATCAAACGGATTCTTTCCAATCAGCTCCCAACGCACCGCTTGCTTAAAAGCGCAGCGCAGAACCTTAATGATCTTGACAATCGTTTTGTCCGTCACATACTCGGTCCTTGGTTTTCGGCTGCCTCGTGAAACCGCCGGCGTCTTCTTCAGCTTCTGAACATATTGATCCACAACACGGGCTGTGACTGCCTGGACTTCCAGCTCACCTATGATCGGGTTGATGTAATTCGCAATAATGGCTGTATTGCTGTCATACATAGAAACGCCCCACTTGTTGACACCGTAGGTGCGAACAAAATCGTCGAGAAAGCTCGACACAGTGGTTTTATTCGGAGGCAGAAATGTTCCGTTGAACTGTTGATTTTCAATCTCCGCTTTCCTTTTCAACGCTTCCTTATGCGAATAACAGGTTTCCCATTTTTGCTTTGTTTCACCCCTTTCGTCTGTGTAGCTGTAGACCACGGAATATGCTTTTTTTCTTTTGATAATAGATGCCATAACTGTATCTCCTTTACTGATTCATGCTGTCAAGCCACGCATCAAAGGAGGGTTTGGATATTCTCACATACTTGCCAACTTTCACAGCCTTAAACGGCGCATCCTTACATAAGGAATACGCCATGCTTTTGCTGATCTGCAGAATGTCAGCTATTTCCTGAACCGAATAGGTCCTTTTTTCTGCGTTGGCGTGACAAGAATTATTTGCGTTTTCAACTGCCATATTTACTCCTTTCCGGACAGTTGAACAGATACAGTTTGGTCTCTACACGACATATATATTATACGATTTTTCGCACTGTTTTTCAACAGCCACACTTGATTGGCTCATGACCAAACTGAACAACTGTCCGAGTAGTATATTTTAATAAGTTTTGCTATAAAAGACTTCACGCCGGGCCATTTCCTGCGCCCATTTCAGCCGCGTATTGGCAGGCTGCCGCTATGCGGCAATTCTTCTGTGGGCACGCTCCGAATCGATCATCGTGGCATACTGTCCGCAGATCCTGTATAACTCCCGGCGGAAGGATATTCGGTTTTCAAGGTGCATAAGCGGATAGAGCTTCTTCCTCTATCCGTTCACTAATAAACACGGGGGCATACCCGCCTTTTCTGCAATCAAGATTCAAAAAAGCAAAATCTCCTTTTCCGTATTACCGCCCACATAACTATATATAGTTTCTAAATTCTTGACAAACACGATATATTGTGCTATACTTCTTCTGTAATTGATTTTTGTGCGTTGTCCGTAAGGACCGGCAGTACGCTTCTGCATTGCACATATCGTTAAGTTTGCAGTATGTCAGTAGTATAACTGTGCCGAGAGGCCGGTTATGTACTGGCATTTTTTATTTTTTAAGGATATTTATATCCTCTGCGAGAATGACACCTGTTCGTAATTCATTACGGACATGAATGCCCGAAAAGGCATCGGCTGTTGTTCTCGCTTTTTTATGCCCAAAAAGCCTTCGTGCTTTTGGAATACATTTTTAGAAAGGCGGAAACCGAATGAAAAGACGAACCCATCGGCACTCGCACAGAAGAGTGTCCAGACCTGCTGTGTTCAAGCAGCAGGTAAAAAGAAAGGAGGCAAGAAAGCTTGCAAAGTACCCGCTGAAAACGGTATATGTCCCTCACACAAGGCTTTATCAGCCTCAGAATCGAGGTGCATAATATGCCGAACACAACGAGTACCTACGAACCGCTGGTTTTGGTTGACACGGCAGATCTGCCGGAGGAGGAATGGCTGGAATATCGCCGCAGAGGGATCGGCGGAAGTGACGCCGCTGCCATTTTAGGTGTGTCCCCATTTGCGACCGCCCGTGACCTCTACTACGACAAGCTCAAAGTCGTATCGTATGAGGACGGCGAAAGCAACTGGGTGCAAAAGAAGGTCGGGCATTTGCTTGAGGATCTGGTAGCTGAGATTTTCCATGTGAAAACAGGCTTTGAGATCTATCAGGTGAAGAAGATGTTTTATCACCCGGTCTACACCTATATGCTGGCAGACATTGATTACTTCATCCGATTGCCAAACGGCAAAACGGCGATTCTTGAGATCAAGACCACAAACTACAATGCCAAGGATCATTGGTGGTGCGACGGACAGGAGATCGTTCCCGTCAGCTACGAGATCCAGGGCCGCCATTATATGTGCGTGATGAATATGGATGAAGTGTACTTCTGCTGCCTTTACGGCAATAACGAAAACGAAGTCATCATCCGGCACATTGATCGTGACCCGGATTACGAGGCGGAAATGATCGCTCTGGAGGGCAACTTCTGGAACGACCATGTTCTGACACAGACACCGCCGCCGTACACAGAGGACGGTGAGCTGACGCTTGAAAGCGTGCGGCATCACTTCGGCCCTGCCGACGAAAACGCCCCTGAGATCGAGCTGAGCGTGCCGCTGGCAAGCAGTCTGGTGCGCTATACCGAGCTGCAGGCGGAAAAGTCGGAATTGAACCGTGAGGTCAAGCGGGTCGAAAACGAGATGAAACGGCTGCAAGGGCGCATTGTAGCGGAAATGGGACGAAGCTGCACGGCTACGGCAAACAGCGGCGGCGTTTTCTATTCCATCAGCTACAAGCCTACGAGAAAGCCCGACATCGGCAAGGAAGGGCTGATACGGCTGAAAGCACAACATCCCGATATTTACGAGGATTATGTGACGGTATCGGAAAGCCGCCGCTTCTATGTAAAGCGCAAATATGACGAGGCGGCATAAACGGAAGAAAGGATGGTGCAGATGAAAAACGATGCACAGAAAGAAAACGAGAAAGGAGTGGTGAACCGTGGGGTATGTCGGGACTTATGACCGGACGATCTTCTATAATCCGGGCAATAAGTATTGCATTATCAGCGTGAAAACCTCCGACCAAAGCGTACCGCAGCAGGCACGGAGTGCTTACCGTCACCGGGACAATATGATCCGATTTATCGCCGTCGGGTATGAATTGCCTCAAACCGATAAGGTGAGCATGATCCTGGACGGCGAATGGGAAAACGGAAAACACGGTGTTCAGCTGCAGGTCGATAAGTGCGAGGAGATCGTGCCGCAGACCAAAGAGGGCGTATACGGTTATCTTTCCTCCCGGCTGATCAAAGGTGTCGGTGAAAAGACTGCCGCATTGATTGTGAACCGCTTCGGTGCCGATGCATTGCGTGTGCTGGAAAACGAGCCGGAGCGACTGCTGGAGATTCGAGGGATCACCCCGGACAAGCTGGAGGACATCAAAGCCTCCTATGCGGAAAGCCGGTGCGTGCGGGATCTGATGATCCTGCTGACCCCATTTAATGTCACGCCGGTAACGGCCATGAAGATCTATGAGCATTTCGGCTCCCGCAGCGTAGACATTCTGCAAAAGAACCCCTATGAATTGTGCCAGGTATCCGGATTCGGATTTAAGAGAGTCGATGCTATCGTCCGCAAGGGCGATCTGCCGCTGAATTCTCCTATGCGGATCCACGGCGCCGTATTTGCGGCATTGGATACGGGGCGCAACGAAAAAGGCCATCTTTTTCTGGAAGAAGATGCGCTTGCGAAAACGGGTGTGAAGCTGCTCAATGAGAATATTACCGATGGACAGGTCAAGGTCACGCCCGAGGAAGTGGACGCCGTTGTTCAGGATATGATCCTCAAGGGTGAGATCGTTTCAAGCAACGGCAACATCTATCAGATCAATGTTTTCGTGCAGGAGGATGAAACCGCCCGGAAAATTGCGGAAATGCTGGCTGTACCGCCGGTCACGCTGGACATATCCGAATCACTCGAATATGTCCGCAAAAACCTCGGTCTTGCCCTTTCACAAAGGCAGAGCGAGGCGGTGTATATGGCTTTTCGCAGTAATCTGTCTATCATTACGGGCTCTCCCGGTACCGGTAAAACCACGGTCTTGCGGGCGATCATAGAGGTCTTTCAGATGCTCTGCCCCAAGGGGAAGATCCTGCTTGCCGCTCCGACCGGACGGGCCAGCCGAAGAATGGCAGAAAGCACGGGCAGAAACGACGCCAAAACGCTGCATAGCCTTTTAGGGCTGCTGGGCGACAGTGAGCCGATCCAAAAGGATAAACAAAAAGAACCGCTTGATGCCGACCTCATCATCGTGGACGAAAGCTCCATGATCGATATGTGGCTGGCAAGGCAATTCTTCAGCCGTGTCCGTATGGGTACGAGAATTATCCTGACCGGTGACGTGGACCAGCTGCAAAGCGTGGGCGCCGGCGATGTCTTCCGTGAGCTGATTGACAGCGGACTTATCCCCGTTACGGTACTCAACGAGATCTTCCGTCAGAAAAAAGGCAGCCTCATTGCCTACAATGCAAAGCGCATCAATGAGGCCAACATCGACCTTCAGTACGGCGAGGATTTTCAGTTTGTCAAGTGCCAGACACAGGAGGAAGCCGCTGACCTGATCTGCAGGATCTTCTGTGAACAGGTCGCTTTGCACGGAATCGAAAAGGTGCAGATACTCTCTCCGTTCCGTTCGGAAGGGCCGGCCTCGGTCGAGCAGCTTAACGCCGCTATCCGAGAGCTTGTCAATCCGGCGAGGGACGAGTTTGCCGATCTGAAGGTCGGCAGCCACTACTTCCGTGTGGGCGACAAGGTGATGCAGACAAAAAACAATGCGAAGGCATCCAACGGTGACATCGGCTACATTCGCAAAATGGGGCGCAATGCAAAGAACGAAATGGTCGTGACGATTGAATTTTCCGGCGACCGCATTGCCGAATACGGTATGGAAGAAATGAGCCATATGGAATTGGCTTATGCGACTACCGTACATAAGGCGATGGGCTCGGAATTTGATATTGTGATCATGCCCATTCTTCGCAGCCACTATATTATGCTGAATCGGAACATCGTCTATACGGCGATCACCCGTGCGAAGGAGCAGGTCATCCCGGTCGGTCAGAAGAAAGCGCTGATCATGGCGATCCTCAAAAAGGCCACCGGAAAACGAAATACGCAGCTTGGCGAGCGTATCGGCAAATATCTGAAAGCCTTTACCCGCCAAAATGAATTGAAAAAGGTCAGTTGATACGAAGCGGCTTGCAGAAAAGTGCAGGAGTGCTTCGTGTTTATTTATGAAAGGAGATTTCCCGTATGAATACAAATCAAAGTGCAACGATGTATGAATCTGTCCCTGTGGTTTCCGAGCTGAACAAGGTGCAGGGCTTTGACCCGCTCAAATTTCTGCGCAGAACGACCAAGGGCGAAAAGGTTCTTGACCTCAAATACAAAAAGCTCTGGTTCCGCCTGAAATATCCGAACGGCAGGATCAAGCTGTCCTCCCTCAAGATTACGGATCAGCTGGCGATCATCGAGGCCCGTGTGTATTTCGACAAGAACGACGCACAGCCGAGATCCAGCTTCATTGCCCAGAGAGAGGCGAAAGCCACTCCGGGCGGTCTGTATATCGAGTCGGCGCAGCACGCTGCCATCGACCAGGCATTATCGGACGCCGGTTTTGGCGTACAGTTTTCTGCTGCTGCTCCTACAGCGAGCGCAGAGAAAGCGGCCGAAACCGTCAAAGAGCAGCCGACAGTAGCGGAATCCGCCACGGCGGAGCAAGTTTCCACAGAAGTGCCGGTTACGGTTGCCGAAGCGGCGACAGAAGTAATCAACGAGCCTGTGCAGGAAGCCCCTGTTGTTCAGGAAACCGCTGCAGAAGCTCCTGCCGCAGAGGTTATGGAATCTGTTGTTCCCGTCACGGAAGAAACCGAGGGCGAAGAAGTTGAGGAAGAAACCGCCGATACCGATACGGCAGCGCCGACTTATTCCTCGGATATGCCGGTCGATGAGATCTGCTCTATGATGACCTACGAAGAGGCCGGAAATGTGATCGTGCCGCTCGGCACCTGCAAGGGCTGGGCGATGTCGCAAGTGGCTGACCGCCGCCCTGCGAGCCTGAAATGGTACATCAACGGCTATTCCGGCAATGATAACATTCTTCGTGCGGCAGCTACGATCATGCAGGCGTCTTTGGATGAAATGCAGAGAGCAAGCTGACATTCACCGATATTTCTTTAGAAAGGAGGCTTGTTCATGAGCCAGCCGCATGATTTTCCGTTCGACATAACGGATGTGGCGGAACTGCTTCACTTACGGATACGGCGGCCGAGCCCGCAAGGGCTTTATGTGGATTGTCCTATCTGTAATGACAAGCGAGGGAAAATGCACATCAACACGCAGACCGATACCTGGCGGTGCAATTACTGCGATGAAAGCGGCGGTATGCTGGCTTTATATGCAAAGGTGCATAGCATCAGCACGAGCACTGCCTATCGGGAGATCAGCGATGCGCTGCTCAACGGAGTAAACCTTTCGGATCATGCGGCCAAGTACCCGGATAAGCCGAAGGAAACGCCGGTCGAAGCTGCGCCTGCTGCCGACATTGCCGTGCGCAATAAGACCTATACCGCACTTCTTGCTATGCTGACGCTATCCAAGGAGCACCGTGCGCATCTGCAAACGGTCAGAGGCTTGCCGGACGAACAGATCGAGAGGTTGGGCTACAAGACCATGCCTCCCTTTTATATGTGCCGTTCATTGGCAAACCGGCTTCAGCAAAACGGGCATCAGCTGGATGGCGTGCCGGGATTTTATCAAAAGGACGGTCAGTGGACGATTGCCAGTTCCAGCTTTACTGCCGGCATTATGATCCCTGCACGGACAAGACAAGGTCTTATCCGCGGCTTTCAGATCCGTTTGGATGTGCCGCTGAAGAATGAGGATGATCCGCCGGAAAAGGGCGGGGCCAAATACATCTGGTTTTCGTCTGCCGGCAAGCCGAAAGGCACCTCCTCCGGAAGCCCGGCGCATTTTGTCGGTGATCCGAATGCAGGCGTGGTCTATGTAACGGAAGGGCTTTTGAAAGCCGACATTGCCCATTATCTGATGAACCGTTCCTTTGCCGCTACGGCCGGCGTCAACAATATGGCGCAGCTGGAGTTTCTACTGAAAGAGCTGGCAGAGAACGGCACGCATACGATCATTGAATCGGAGGATATGGACAAATACCGGAATGAGGCTGCCTGCAAGGGCGCCCTGAAGCTGCACGAATTGGCAAGGAAATACGGCATGGTGTGCCGTGGACTCAACTGGAATCCGAATTACAAGGGCGTGGACGACTGGCAGCTTGCCTTAAAGCGAAACGCCTACGCAAAGGAGGATAGCAGGAAGAATTTCAGGCAAAGATTTATGTACGGTCTTTGTGACTTTGAAGTGATCGACGATGATATTGCACAGTGGCACGAAAGCACTGAATGTGCGTGTGAGCTGCACGAATATCTCGGGCTGACGGAGGAAGAGTATTCTTTGTTTGTCAGAAGCTCCGACGAGCTTGAAAATCGGTTGCTGTCGCAAAGGCAGGAGCAACGGTTTCGGATATACCAGTTGGAGGTTAGTCTTTACAAGGTCATTCCCTTTGCCTTCGGCGGAATAAAGGAACTGCAAAAAGCAGGTCACGAATACCCGCCGGCGGCGCAGTACAGGCTGATACATGACGGTATGCTGCATTGTGAGGAAACGGCGAGTGATACAGGGCGGCTCACACGCATTGCCGAGCTTTTCGGTGATGTTCTGCCGAAGGATTACCGAGGCAGGAGCGTCGCCCCATCCGATGTGATAGAACTGTATGACGACACGGGACGGCGTTATTTCTACCGTGACACAGACGGTTTTTGTCCTGTGAAGTTTTCTCCGATGCTCGCAAAGAAATAGGAACAGCCGGAAACGGCTATATATCAAGAATGGGATACAGCGTGGGTAAAACTGCGCTGTGTCCCTATTTTTATAGGAGGAACATTTTATGAGTGTTGATACCAACAATACGGAATTGAAAAAAGGCGCTGATCTGGCGACTATCGCAGATCAAAGAGATGATCAGCGGCAGCAGGCGGAAGCCGAGGCTGCACAGGAAGTGCTTCAGCGAATGCAGGATACTGCAGCCGAGGACGAAAAGCGTCGTGCTCACGAGGAGGCCGAAGCCAAGCGCAAAGCCGAATGGGAGCAAAAACAGCGCGAAAAAGCCGAAGCTGAACAGGCTGCCTGGGAAAACGCCGTGGCTATGGGTGATGATGAGGTCATGATGGCTTCGATGAAGCGTGTCGGTGATGATGCCGAGCGACTGACCCGCCGCAATATGAAGCAATGCGTGACCGAGCATATTCAGACTAAGTGCCTCAGCGAACCGGAGTTTGCCCGGCAAGTCATGCACCCCCGCAAGAACATGATCCGTTGTTTCCGTTACATTACCCGCAAAGCCAAGGAGTTTGCCGAGCAGGAAATGAAGGACAACGACGAAAAGCCGATTGCAGGCGGTTATGGCTGTGATGTGCCGGATGATATGTGCTATCTCTGGGCCGAAGAATACTTTATGGATATGGACGCAGAGGAAGACAAGGAAAAGGAGGAAAAATTCGTTCCGAAGCCCTATCCCGGAAAGCCGGCCCCGAGATCCAATAAGAAAGCCGACAAGAAAACGCCGGCTCCCAAAAAGGAGCCGCCGGCAGAGGAACATCCGAACGATAGCACACAGATGAATTTGTTCGAGGTGGGCGCATGATGAATAAAAGAGTCTTGCGCAAATTTGCAATACCGAGCAGCAGTCCCACCACGAAAAACGGCATTTTCTGTGCCGATCAGGTGAAGTATGTGGTGCGCACGGCGATCAAAAATATCGACCATCAGCGCACGCTGGTACTGTATATCTACGCAAAGGAAAGTGTGCTGGCCGGAAATCAGACCCCTCGCTGGACAATGTTTCAGCAGAAAGGCAGCTATATCACCTTATGCACCGATGATAAAGGCACACGCTGGCAGCAGTCGATGTTTGTAAATCTCGGAAAGGATTACTTTTTCAGGGACAAATGCTCTTTCTATTCCCAAGCTGACGAGAAACGGGTCACGAGATATTGTCACTCCGAAAAGCAAAAAGGATTTGACAGCCTGTGCCTGTTTCAGTTGGATCTGTTGCGGAAAAAGCAAAGGGAGAACGAGCTGAAAAAGCAGCGTAAAATCATCGAGCGGATGAAACCGGTAGGCGCATTACCCAGGGACATCAAAGGCTTTATGCACAGAGAGACCCTGCCGCATTATATCTTCTATGATTATGCCAAGGGAAAAGCGCCGAAAAACGCATACTGTACTGCCTGCAAGCATAATGTATCGGTCGCTGAAGCCAAGCACAACAGCGAGGGCGTTTGCCCACACTGCAAGAGAAAAATCACCTTTAAGAGCCGTGGGCGCCGCGGATATATGGTTGACCGTTCTACTGCACAGGTTATCCAGCGACTGGGCAGCAGCGAAATGATCATTCGTTTCGTAAAAGCCTACCGCCGTTATCCGAAAAGCGACACGCCGGAGTTTCATGTTTATGAAAACGCACGGTTGTTTCTTCAATGGGACGGCAGCAAGATCATAGCCAGCGAAAGCTACTATTACGGTTATTCCCGGGATCGCATTACACCGTGGCATCCGGGCGACAGGCCGGTATTCAGCCGGTGGTACTACAATTTTGAGGCAGACTGCTGCGGTTATCTCTATCATCGGAATCTGGACAGTGAACTGAAAGGAACGCCGTGGCAGTATTCCGCACTGAAGGAATATTATGCAGGAGATCCCACGCCTTTGTATGCCGGGCAGTATCTGCAGAAGTATTTACGCTATCCTATGCTGGAGTATTTGGTAAAGCTGAAACTCTATCGTCTCGCAACCTATGTTGCTTACGGCGATACGGGCGGGGCTCGTTTCTATGACGACAGCGTGCTCAACAGCAAGGGCAAAACCGTAACAGAGGTTTTGGGCGTCGGGAAAAAATATATACCGCTTTTGCAGACGATCGACCCCGGGCCGGACCAGCTTACGATGATCAAAGCATTTCTTCGGGATAATATCCGACCGGATCTGGAACTGATGAAATGGTGCAGCAAAAACGACATCGGAGAGGAAGCGTATATTACGGTTCCCTTGCGCTATATGACGCCCCATAAGCTGATGCGGTATGCTACGGAACAGTTTGCCACACACCGTAGGACCTCTTATTACGCCCCCGGTTATTATTCCATGCGTGAGATGATGTCCGACTATAAGGATTATCTTTGTATGTGCGAGCTATTGGAGCACGATATGAAGAGCAGCTTTGTCCTGTTTCCGAATGATTTGAAGGCGGAACATGACCGGGTAAATGATATGTCCCGAAATGATGTGTCGCAGGCGTATGATCGGAGAATTGCCAAAATGTTCGAGGGATTGCAGCACCGTTACGGATACACCCAAATGGGGTTTGTTGTTATTCCTCCGCATTCCGCAAAAGAGATCACACAGGAGGGCGATAAACTGCACCACTGTGTCGGACGCTATGTGAAGGATGTGGTAAAAAACAATACCACGATCCTTTTCATCCGAAAAGCGTCCGCACCGAAAAAGCCGTATTGCACGGTAGAGGTGAAGCATGGGGATGTCATTCAGGCAAGGATCCAGAACAACGATGTCCCGCCGCCCAAGGTGAAGAGGTTTATCGAAAGCTGGAAAGAAAATGTGCTATACGCACCTGCTCTTGAACGGGCAGCATAACGAGAAAGGATGATACAGAGTGAAAGAAAGATTGATACGGCAGCGTGAACTGACCGCCCGGCTCAATACATACCGGGACGAGTATTACAACCAAAATGCTCCGTCAGTATCGGACGCTGTATATGACCGGCTCTTTGATGAGCTGACTGAACTGGAGAAAGAAACCGGCGTGGTGATGTCCAATTCGCCGACGCAGACCGTGGGCTACCCCGTTGTGTCGAGGCTGCCGCAGGCAAAGCACGATATTCCGCTGTTATCGCTGGATAAGACAAAGCTGATAAGCGAGCTGCTTGCATTTCAGGACGGCCGCGCAGTGAATTTCTCACTGAAGCTGGACGGACTGACGACCGAGATCATTTATGAGGGCGGCCTTCTGCAAAGGCTCTCTACCCGGGGCGACGGCGACATCGGTGAGGATATTACCCACAACGCCGAAGCCATCGAAGGAATACCGGTGCAGATCCCGTACAAGGAAAGACTGGTCGTTGCCGGTGAGAGTTTTATTCACTGCAGCGACTTTGAACGGCTGCGCCAAAAGCTGGTTGACAGTACGGGAAAGCCGTACCGAAACAGCCGCAATCTTGCCGCCGGCTCCGTCCGTGCTTACAATTCTGCGGTATGCGCCAAGCGGTGCGTCCACTTTTTGCCCTTTGCGGTCATAGAGGGACTGCCGGAGATCGAGGTCGAGACGGACAGCAAACGCATGAAGCTGGCAAAGCTCACTGAATTCGGCTTCGGCAGAGTGCGCTCTATTCAGTTTGCAACGGCAAATAACGATATGATGGATCTGCACATTAAGGTACTGCGGGACAAAGCGGCCGAGGATGATCTGCCGATCGACGGACTGGTCATGACCTATGACTCCATTTCCTACTCCCGCACCTGCGGACGGACAGGACACCATTTCAAGGACGGTCTTGCCTTTAAGTTTGAAGACGAGCTCTTTGAAACAAGGCTTGACCACATCGAGTGGACACCGACCCGTTCCGGTGAGATCTCTCCGGTAGCTGTTTTTGACACGGTAGAGATCGACGGATGCGAGGTGTCCCGTGCAACGCTGCACAACCTCTCTTTTATTGAGGGGCTTGAGCTGATGCCGGGCAACCGCATTCTGGTGAGTAAGCGGAACATGATCATCCCGCAGGTCGAAGAAAACCTTGACCGTGGAGATTTTTCAATGGAAGTGCTGGTTCCGTCTCTCTGCCCCTGCTGTGGGTATCAGACGATGATCCATACCACGCAGAAGCGGATCGACGGTGAGCTGAAGCTGACGAAAACACTGTTCTGCCACAATCCGAATTGTGCATCACAGAATCTGAGGAAATTCGTTCACTTCGTCGGAAAGAAAGCGATGGACATTGAGGGACTGTCAGAGGCGACGCTGGAGCAATTCATTGCCCGTGGCTGGCTTCAGGATTTTACGGATATTTACCGGCTGGATAATTACCGGGACGAGATCATCCTTATGGACGGTTTCGGAGAAAGATCCTGGCAGCGGTTGTGGGATGCGATTCAAAAAAGCCGCAATACCACATTTGAACGCTATCTTATCGCAATGGATATTCCGATGATCGGCAACACAGCCAGTGCTGCGCTCGGTCGATGCTTCGATCAGAGTCTCCGTGCCTTTGAGGTAGCGGTCGATTCCGGCTATGATTTTACGCAGCTTCCCGATTTCGGAGAAACGCTGCATAACAACATTCACGAATGGTTTTCAGTTGAAGAAAACCGCATTTTATGGGAGGAATTAAAGCCTATGGTAAACATTGAAAAGAAAGAAACCGCCATGTCCGTCGTACAGGACAACCCCTTTGTGGGGAAAACGCTCGTGGTTACGGGCAAGGTCGAGCCGTACACCCGTGACGGCATCAACGCGAAGATATATTCTTTGGGTGCGAAAGCCGGAAGCTCCGTATCCAAGAATACCGACTACCTGATCTGCGGCGAAAATGCCGGCAGTAAGCTCGCCAAAGCACAAGCGCTCGGCGTTGCCGTACTGTCTACGGCAGAGTTTTTCCGTATGATCGGAGAGTAAATAATCAATAGAATGACGGGCGGAGAGGAAGTTTTTCTTCTCCGCCCTTGTCGGATCGGAGGAAATGCTATGGCAAAGAAATATAGGGTCACCATAACCGAAGCGCTGAAACGAACGGTCGATGTGACGGCAGAAAGCAAAGAGGCCGCTGAGCAGATCGTCGGCGACGAATGGTACAGCGGCAAGCATATTCTGACTGCCGATGATTTTACCGGCGTTGAATTTGAAGCAAATACTATTTAGGAAAGGACTGAAACGAATGGAAGAATTAAAAAAGGCCTTTTACGAGGTCATGTATAAGTATGAAAAATCCTTTGGCGAAACCGGCGTTATGACAAATCTGAACTTATGGGCACAAGAAAAAGCAGGCTTGCTCGAATTGCTGCGCCGCCATCCGAATTGGGATGAGGACGCAAAGGCAATCGTGTTTTCCTTTGACGAGGGGCGCGGTATTCAGCGTGATGTCGTGGACGAGATTGCTTTTACTATGGAGGATCTTGCCGCCGAGCAGATCAATGAAGAACAGCGTTTGGAGGATTTCCGCATTGCTCTGCGTGCCGCTGTCAACGAGTACAGCAGCACGCTGTCCGAGCAAACGCTGGAGATCATCCGTGCCCGTGGCGGTATAAAATGCGCTGAGGGACAGAAAACCAGCCGGATCATCGGCAAACTGTGCCGCAGTTTCGGTGTGGACGGGCATGAGCGCTATAATGCGGTATTTGCCCAGCTTTCCGATTCTCTGAATCCTCTGCAAATGCTCAAAACGGCGCTGTTATCTCTGCACCCGTGTGATTTTCTTGAAATGTCCAACAAGGACAACACCTGGACTTCCTGCCACAATCTCGAAAGCGGCAGCTATCAGGCCGGTGCGCTGTCCTATATGACAGACGATGTAAGTATGATCTTCTTCACGGTTGACCCGGAAGTAAAAGATCATTATTACCGTGCGCCGAGACGGTCACGGCAGATGTTTTTCTACAAGGATCAAACGCTGTTTCAATCAAGGCTCTATCCGAGCGATCTGTCGGAGCAGATGGATCTGTACCGCAGCATCGTGCAGAAAGCGATCGTGGCCTGCCTCGGCGTGCCGAATCGCTGGGTGCTGAAAAAGAAACGTGAGGATGTAAACGAGTGCTGCACCAGCGGCGAAGGCAGCCGGCAATATCCCGATTATAATTACTACGGGAATCTGTCAATGCTAAAAACCGCTGCCGCACCCAGCCATTTCGTCATCGGAGGACCATCATTCTGTGTTTGCTGCGGCCAAGCATACCATTCGGGTCACTTGAAATGCAGATGTGCGGATACCGTTGTCTGCGAGGATTGCGGCAACACTGTCCCCAAGCAAAATGCAAGATATGTGGAAGGAACCTATCATTGCCACGCGTGCCTGCACATCTGCGGCTCGTGCGGTGAGATGATGCACGGAACGATGTATCCGGCTTATGACCGCAGAGGTCGATTGGTAGAGATATGCGAGTCCTGTTACCGGGCATCGCTCGAGCCGTGTGCGGCCTGCAGCGTTTGCAGTATCTGCCGCATTATCGGCAATGCGTTCTGCCGCAGGACTTCGATCACAGTTGCGGAAGGCGGTGCGAGATGATTCGATTTGATGATATTCTCCGTATGCGGCAAAAGGAATTGAAGCATTATCTGGCCGGTCACCTGAAAGAACTTGGCTATGAGACAGTCAAAAAGAAAGGCTTTCTCTATGCTGAGGGCACAGTGCCGGTGCTGCTGGTCGCCCATTTGGACACCGTACATAATGAACCGCCGCACATCATCTGCCGATCCGAAGACGGACGCTATATTATGTCCCCGCAAGGGATCGGCGGCGACGACCGGTGCGGCGTATATATGATTTTACAGATCATCAGCGAAGTACGCTGCCATGTTCTGTTCTGCGAGGATGAGGAGACCGGAGGACAAGGCGCCAGAGCGTTTGAACGGAGTGGGATCCATATCGATGTGAATTACATCGTAGAGATGGACCGCCGTGGGAACAACGACGCTGTGTTCTATAACTGTGACAACCCGGAGTTTTCCGAATTTGTCTGCTCCCTCGGTTTCCGTGAGGCAATGGGATCCTTCAGCGACATTTCCGTTGTTGCGCCGTATCTCAAAACGGCTGCGGTAAACATCAGCGCCGGTTACTATAATGAGCACCGATTGCACGAAGTGATCGACTGGTCTGCCATGCAGAACAACGTCGAGCGCATCAAACAGATGGTGCAAACGGAAACCGGCAAGTATCCTTACAGAAAGCGAAAGCTATACGCCGGCTCCTATTTCGGGCAGCAGACGCTGTTCGACATAGAGCCTGCCGGCAGAGATAAGGAGAAGTTGCTGATGGAGCTGCCGGAAGGAACGCGGCTTATGATGAACGGGTGCGAGGTCACACCTTCTTTTCCGTATCTTATGGATAACGAAGGCAATGTGTACGCCGGCATTCAGGAGCTTGACGCTGCAGTTTTATCGGAAAATTCCATTGCCTGCGACGAGAACGGCGAACTTCTCTCCTTTTCGGTGTTTGACGCCAAGCGGATGAAGGTCCTCTCTATGGAGTCGGCAATGGAACAGTTAGGAATGGATATTGGGTGGTAGGCACCTTTGCTCACCCAAGCATTAGAAAGGAGCCGCTATGAGAAAAATCACCGTTCTCGAATTTTGCAGTCGGATCGGAATTGACAGCGATGAAATCCCCGTGGTTGTAAAGGCCGGATTCAATATCGTAGGCCGCTACCGCAGTCTATATAAACTGACATCACAGGCTATGCCCACCTTGCTGGAGGCTAAGGTACAATCTGTAACCTTGACGCAAGAAAAAGTTATCCTTCAGATTGTTTTCAAGGACTTCAGCACGAAACGACCATAATCGTATACGAGCAAAATAGCACCTCGCGGGATTTTCCCCGTGAGGTGCTTTGTCTTTACCAGCCACTTTATATTTGTAGGTCGGCTCTTATTTCTTTGCGGAAATCTGTTGAAATAATACGCATTAAAGTCGTAATAAAAGAGTATAAACCAAAACAAAGGAGATTTTGCCATGCTAATCAGTATCGACCACGGAAATAAACAGATCAAGACCAACCACAGGACCTTTGTGTCCGGGCTTCGGGAAAGCGACACCAAGCCGCCATTCGGAAAAGATGTGCTGTTCTACAAGGGCAAGTATTATACCCTCACCGATCAGCGCATCCCGTATATGCGGGACAAGACGGCTGACGAGCGGTATTTTATCCTCACGCTGTTTGCCGTTGCCTTTGAGCTTGCCGGAACCGACTACCGCAAGGATGAGATCGTGGATGTGCAGCTTGCGATAGGTCTTCCGCCCGCCCATTACGGAGCACAATATGAACGGTTTGAAAATTACTTTTTGAACCGGGATATTATCGACTTCCAGCTCGACGGCAGACCGTACTCCGTATTTATCAGCAGGGCGATATGCTTCCCGCAGGCTTACGCTGCCATTATGCCGATCTATCAGCGGATCCATTCGTATTCAAAGGTCGCCGTGCTGGACATTGGCGGCTTTACCGCCGACTACCTGCTGGTAAAAAACGGCGAGGCGGATCTGTCTGCCTGTGACTCACTGGATAACGGTGTCATTACTCTTTACAACGGGATCAAATCCAAGGTCAATGCGGATTTTGACATCCTCCTGGACGAGTCGGACATCGACGCCGTTTTGAAGGATGCACCTACCGATTTTGACGAAAGCGTGATCCGTATCGTACAGGAGCAGGCACAGCAGTTTATCAACGACCTTTTCGGCAAGCTCAGAGAGCGGATGATTGATCTGCGTTCCGGCAAGGCTGTGTTTGTCGGCGGCGGCTCTATCCTGCTGAAGAAACAGATCGAAGCGTCCGGCAAGGTCAGCGCACCGATCTTTGTTGACGAGATCTCCGCCAATACAAAAGGCTACGAGCTGTTGTTCAAGGCCGCTTGTATGGGGTGATGTGAATGGCGAAGAAAGACATTTATAAATTCACCATCCAATTCAGCAGCGGAGATCCGCAGCATCAGCAGGTTGCGGAGATACTCAACCGGCAAGGCCGCCGTAAAGCGCAGTTTCTTGTGAACACAGTCCTGCACTACATCCACTGCACCGAAACGCCCGATATTCCCCAGCAGCCGCCGATCAATACCGATGCCATTGAAACAATCGTGCGGCGCATTATGGAGGAATACTCAGAAAAGCCTACGCGCCAAGATGTTAAACAGATGCCGGAGAAAAAGACGGTCAAATCCGAAGAAATCGCCTTTGACGACGCTGCCGAGCTGCTGGGTGAGGATGGTATGGCTGCCGTTAGGAATACCATAGCCAGTTTCAGAAGATGAAACTACACTTTTGTGACGACCCCTTCTGCACGATCAAATACGCATAAGTGACATAACCTAAATGACCGACAGGTTTTTGCCGGTCATTTTTCACTATAAATGGATTTTGCAGTATCTTTTACTGACTTATTTATTCTCTGTCATCGGCGGGATAAAGTTTTCTATTGCACTGCGCAGCTTGGGGTGGCGGATAACAAAGTGGATCGCCGGGGAGTTTCCTTTGGACACCATGGCCCACTGCCCCTCATGAATGAGTATCTGCAGATTGCGGAAGGCGTGGGATATGCCTTCGTTCAGCACATAGTTGGGATTGCGTTCGGCAAAAGCTTCGGTTTCTTTCAGATGCTCTTCGTATTCGGCTTTACTGTAAAGAATATCCCGCTCGCAGAAAACGCCGGCAAGCTCAAGCACAGGGGGATGAGAAACGAACTCTTCCGGAGTGAATATCGGTACGGAATCCTCTATGATTTCCGTTTCGAGAATGGTCATAATCCGCTTTTTTTGAGCAGCGACATTCTTTTTGATTTTTTCTGCTTGTTCGGCATCTGTTCCGTGCCTTGATAGAATGCGGTTCAAAAGTTTTTCGCTCATGGTATACAGCGGCAGCGTGGACAGTATACTACGCCGTTTACCGGATCGCCTTGTATCGTCAGACAGAAAAGCGTTCAGATCGTTTTCCCGTTCGCTGCGATAGATATCCATCAGCGGATAAGCGTTTCGGAGCATCTCCTCGGCTCTCTTTCGGTAGTATTCGACCTCTTTCTTCACCTTTGTGAGATAATATCTGCCGTCGGCTTGGTATCCTGCAATAGCCTCGCCCGAAAGCGCTGCGGTCCCCGACACCTTCAGAAAATGCAGAAAAACATTGTTCTGAATATTCTTAAAATAATACGGAGATATCTGCCCCGTCATATACATCGGTATCCAGCTCTCAAGCCCCAGCATCATTTCGTCAAAGGAGCGGTCAAGGTTATGTATTTGGTTCAGATGCAATCCTTTTTTCAGCATCATAGCCATGCCGAACATCCACTTTTTCGGGAAATCCGGATCCTTCGCCATTTCCTTCAGCGGCATATCGCTGTACATAGTTACGGGAGCCGTGGATTTTGAAAGCACCGTCGCTTTTAAAAAATCAAGCTCGCTTTCCATCATTTCTTTGATGCCGAAATAGGTTTTTGAGGACGGCAGCTGAAACGGCACGGACGGCACTTTAAGCTCTTCGAATTTGATGACCTTGATATATTCGTTCAGGTCAAACTCATCCAGCTTACTCAAAAAATTTGAAACGCTGTCACGGTCCTCCTGCTCCGTGCGTTCAAGAAGCCAGCCTTTGATCTTTGAATAGCGTACCGACAGGTCATAGATTTTTTCCGGCTCACAGCCTATCAGACCCGCCACTGCGTAGATTCCCTGAGCCGTATCCATTTCACGGGAGACAAAAGAGGCCACGGCGGAGGCAAACTGTTCGGCGTCACCCGGTCTCCTTGAACCGGTACGGATACGAAAGATAGCGGAGGTGTCATAGTTCGTGTATTGACTGAGTCTCGCCAGATTGATATTGAGCTCCGAAATCAGCGTGTTGAAATTTTGCCGCAGAGTTTCCTTGTCGGTCGCGTTAAAATCCTCACAGGCAATAAAGGCTTCTTTAACGGAGTCGGGCGAAATATCCGGCACTTTTTTCTGCTCGGCAATCTTCGCAATAGCGCCGCACAGCTTTTCAAAAGAATCTGTGCTTATCTCCGGTACACGCTCGCCGTTTTTGTATCGGCTGAACGTTGCGGTGGAAATGCCGGACAGAGCGCAAAGATCCTTTGCTGAGCAGGACAGCCTTTCCATGTACTCATTCAATTTCTCTCTGAACTTCATAACAATTACCTCGTTATCGTTTGTTTAACACTATTATACAAGGTTTTTTCATAAAAGAAAAGGGGGTAAACGGGCTGAATTTCAGAAAAGTCAATGGACACTTTTGAAACACCCCTTAATTTTTGTTGATTCTTTTGCTATAATTACTATGCATAGGTATATAAGCTAATATACTCAGCCTTGAAGAAGGAGAGGACGCATATGAAACACAAAAACCATAAAAAGCATCGGGCGCGGCTGCTGACCGCAGTCTTTGCGGCGGTTATGCTTCTGTCGCTCCTGCCGATAACCGTGTCGGCAAGGGAAAACGGGAATACCGTGCTTGATGAGAATTATTACGGGCTATCCGACAGTAATGCCGCCAAAGTGCCGGGGCTAACTTATCACTGTTCCGGACACGGCGATAAAATGGTGCCCGGCTATGTTGAGGAAGAAAACGACTATCTTCGGACGGTTCCCGGAATTATTGAGCGAATCGGGAACAAAATACGGTATATAAAAGGCTATTACTGTCCCGGCTGTTATGCACAGTTTAAGAGCGGTTTACCGCAAGAGGGTTCCAATCACGCCAGTTTGGGGATTTGGAGTTTGGGCATAGACGGGACAACTTTGGCGGATTATTTTCAGTATATTTCCGAACACGACGTTGCTTCCCTTGCAGATTGCGGTTTTTATTATCCGCCTAAGGATGATTTTAAGCATATGCCGGATACCGGAGGCAGCAGTGACGGAGGAAATACCTATGCACCGCCATGGCCGGATCTGACGGATGAGATGATTTTGGCGGGAGAGTTTCACTCCAACAAGGCTTTACCGGAGCCATTTGCCAAACAGCCGGACATCGACGATCCTATCGGCAACTGGGATAAAACCGGTGCTTGGACATTTTATCAATTCTTTTATACCGGAATGCGTAAGATCATAAACAAGCCGTCGTCGGTAAACGATCCGGCATGGGACACGGTGCGGGATACGACTTGTATTTACTTTATGAATCGTCAGCATGAAAAACAGCTACCGGGACTGCGGGTCAACTATTCGTATAACTGGTACAGATATGATTATTCCAAGATCGGCGACTGGGTGATTACCGACATTATGGCGGAATACGAAACAGGCGAGCTTTGCGGCATTGCGACATATATCGGTCAGGGCATGGAAATAGCTGTGCCTGAAAAGGTCAATATTCCGCTTTACGGCGATGTGAAAATCATCGGTCTGGATATTGAAGATCACAATTTGACAAAAGTATATGTGAACGACAATGTCACCTGTATCCGGCGGTTGAGTTCGGTAAACCTTGTAGAAATTTCCGGCTGCAAGAACCTTGAATACATAGAAAAATACGCTTTCCAGAATGATGTGTCACTGAAAAGCATACCCGAAATGCCCAAGCTCGACTGGATCGCCATGGGCGCCTTTGAGGGCTGTATATCACTGCGGGATATTAAATTGCCGGATAATATGACATTCATTGATTTCACGGCGTTCGGCTGGTACGATACGGTGCTGGGCAACTACGATATCGGTATGACGGATCAGAGCTGGGAGGATTTTCAGTATCTGAGCGACCTCTCCGACAACGATAAGATCCTCGGTATCACGCTATATGCCAAAAAAGGCAGCACGACCTATACACTGCTCGACACGCTGATCAATAAAAATGATGCGCTGACTCCCGCACTTGACGATAACGGCAAGCCGTATTTCAAATCCTACGGCGATGCGGTCGCCATGATGAGCGGTGATGAGGTCAAATACTTTACCTCGCATTGGAGTCTTAAAAGCAGCGGCGATTATAAGGGAAACCTTGCCTCCACTGACAAGGATGTGGACGATTCCACCGGCGGCAGGCTCGGCGAATACGCCGAGGGTGAGCCGTCGTGGAGCCCTAAGAAGATTCTTGAGGAGGGCGCACTTACTGCAAGTCTTCTGCTGTTCTTCGGCATAACCATCGGCGTTTCACATTACACCGGAACAATGCCGGATAAGAAAAAGCCTGTTCCGGAAATTCCGAAAACCTATTGGGGAATGACCGCCGAGCAGTGGTCTAAAATGGGCAATGACAGTATCGACCTGCTTTCCAACTCGTTTGAGAAAATGGGGGGCGTCGGCAAGGTGATGAAGGGCGTAGTCGCCGCAGGCAAGGCATTCCAGAAGTATCTGGATGTATATAACGAGACCGGGAATGCCGATGAAGCGTGGAACAAAGCCTTTGTCAGCTCACTGTCTGTGGGAACGGCGTTCGGCATGGCGACCGACAGTGTTCCCGCCGTCGGAATATGGGATGCCGTTTCCGGTCTGGCAATGGGCACCTCTACGGCGGCGGACGCCGTCAGCGCGGGCGGCAATGCCGAGCATTTGGCGGATCTGTTTACGGATTATATGTACTCCCGCAATAAAGAGCTGCATCTGGATACAAGCTTTGACCCGAGTGTTGTATATACCCGTGAGGAGCTGGCGCAGCGGATCGCCGACGGCGCCTACGGCGAGAATATCAAGAACATTTCCGATGCCGTGGATCTGGTCAGCAGCTGGCAAAGCATCAAGGATACGACGACCGGCATTTTCGGCGAAGACGGCCTCGGATGGGGCATTTTCGGCAATATGGGTGATACGGCAAATGAGATGATCAAGGGCAGCCGCGTGGCTGAGCAATATATCGAATGGTTCAATTCGGCAGTGAAAGACTTCTACACGACCGGAACAAAGGGAGGAATGTAAGATGCAGACAAGAAAATTGTCCTATTTGGCGATAGACCGTCTCGGCGAACTGCTCGGACTGACGGCGGACGCTCTTTCTCCGATTTATGATCTTCGATCTGCTATTTTGCAATTGAAGGAAGCCATGCCTCCCGAACTGAAAGAGGGATTGGATGCGCAGTTGCTTGCGGAGGGATCGCTTACAGAGCAAGCGGAAGGCCTGCAGCCGACCGATTCGATGAAGCTCCTTCTTACGGCACTATATTGCCCGAAGAAATGCTATCGGGTACAAATGCAGGAAAAGGCCGGCACGGGCGACACCTATCTTCTGCTTGTGGACGGTGCATGGCTCCGTATAGACGCTTGTCGAGGTCTATTGACGATTTCCGGACCGTTTGATCTTACGGCAGCGGAACTCTATTTGCGGGCGTGCATTGAAACGGCTCTGCGGGAATCGGATATTCAGCTCAAAATTGAGCGAAGAGAAGAAGGCTGTGTTCACGGGGCTGTGATCGAAATGGACAGTAACGGATATTCCTTTGCCGGCACGGTTTTTACGCCTACCGACAGCTTCCCGCAGATGTTCATTCATGTGTTTGCGGCTACCGATGAAAACCGACAGTGGATCGCCGATATGCTCATAGGCAAGCGTGAATTCGTCCTCCCCGAAAGTGAACAGGAAGAGGAAACGCCTGCCGAAAAGCGTTCTTACAAGAAAGCGATAAAGGGTTTCCTGATCGCGCTTGCCGTGAATGTGTGCGCCGCAGTGATTATTGCCGTGCTAAAGGCGGTACTGTGAGGTGAGGCGTATGAAACTGAAAAACATATTATCCAATGCATTTGACGCAATCATACAATCCTACGAGGGCAAGAAGTTCTGGCCGAGCCTGATACTGCGGCTTGTAATGGCTCTTGCCTCGGCGGTCATTACAGCGGTGTTTGCAAACACGCTGTTTTCAAAAAACAATATTGTCAATCAGATTTTTGCCGCCCTGTTCTTCTATTTTCTGATGGTGTCGATAAGCAAGTTGATCACCGAAATAAAGCGCGGCGGCTTCGGCAAGCGACTGAAAACGACCGTTTGCCATATGGTATGCCTGAAACCTCCGGCACTGTGGTTCTTTATTGCCGCAATCGTTCTGTCGCTGTTTTTGCCGTATGCCTTTGTGCTGTCTTTGGCACTGCTGCTGTTCTGCTCGGCGGTATCGGAGAATAACTCCCTGCTGCTCGGCATTAAGAACGCCGTAACAAAGGGCAAAAATCCCGAACGGAACGGCAAAGGACTTGCGGCATTTACAAGCGGACTGATCGCCTGCGGGCTGATCATCTGCATACTTGCGAACCTCGGCGTGCCGACGCTCTACGGCGTGATTGACGGCAGCAACCCGAAGACCGGTACGACGCAGACCGAACCGGCGGGAAAAGACGACGGTTCAAGCACGGACATCCCATCTGATACGGATCAAACATCCGGCATCCCAATAAGGCCAAGCGGCGATGATACAAAGGAAAAAGACAACGCAGACATCACGGAAGCGGCAAAGCAGCTTACGGATAAGCTGATCGAGTATGCCGGCAAGGACAAAAAAGAGTTCAAAAAGCTGTTCCGCAACACGGACGACTCGGTTATCGATCAGTATTACAACACCTCCTACGATAAATTCCGTGAGTACGGCAAGAGTCTGATCGCCGTTGCGGCGAAGGATAAGGATTCCGTATGGTTCACGGCACTGTATTATCAGATACCCGAAAACTATCCGGCGGAAAAGGAAAAGTCGGTCTATCTGTCAACGATCATGACGCGTGCAGATGACGGCTGGAAATTGGAATGGAACGACGATGTCCGCTCCAAGCTGCAGACAAAATATGATGAAGCCGGTTTTACCTTCGATGGTCTTTCCGCTAAGGAAGACGGCCGTGCGTGGGCGAAATTCTTTATTCCGTTTGATTTGAACAACACGGAGATATTCTATGAGGACGCCGTAATGTGCAAGGTTACGGAAATGTATATAGATACAAACGATAACCTGCAGCTTACGGTATATGCGTCGAACGGTACGGATAAGGCTGTAAAGCTGACCGGAGTGGATATTACGGTAGCAGACGGCGATCAAAAGCTGTTTGAAAAGCATTTTGATATCAATTTCGATATAGCGGTTGAAAAGGATAGTAAGACCCTGTATACCCTGACGCTGTATTCGCCACAGGATATCAACTTTACGACATGGAACAGACCGAAGATTACCGACTTTAGTTTCAGCTACGAAAACCAATAAGGAGGAACAGCCGATGCGGCACGAACACTTATATTCAAAGGAAAAGCATAACAAGCCTTTTCTGCCCCGGATATTGGCGATCTTTCTGCTCGTGAGTATGGTGCTGTGCGGATGTGCAAAAAAGCCGTCGGGAACGGACGGCTCTGATCCGGACAACTCGATGAATGCTTCCACACAGGCGGATCCGATCAATCTTGAGCAGCTGCTCTTAAAGGAGCGCGGCATACCGTATGACCAATCGGACTATAAGACATTTGTCGGCGGCGAAGGGCTTCTGAACTTCGATACCGTTTTCACCGACACGGATCCGGCTGTCGCAAAGGGTGAGCTTACAAGCGTTTTCCTTTCGGCTGGTAAATTATATAAATTTAGCACGGATTCCGCGCTGCCGAACGGAAAGAACTGCATGGAGATATACAGCCTGCCGGATACGGCAAAGCCGATATATCTGCATTCCCGTGATTTTAACGGTGCCGATCTGGATGTGATTTTTTCAGGCGGCAGACGATTTTCTCTTGAAGCGCCGTCGAATAACGGCCCGTATGCCGCAAAGGAATCGCAGTTCGGGATGATATACTTCGAGCATACCTATCAGTATTCCGCAGACGGAAAGACACTTTCCGAGATACCCGATTTCAGGAGCAGAATAACGCGGTTTGACAGCGGCAGCAGCGTTGTGATCGCCGACGGCAAGCTTTATATCTATGCTACAAAGCAGGACAAGGATGTAACAGCGGGAATTACCTCTTATTTTGACGACAAAAACCGAGGCGTTATCATATGGGAGGCGAACTGCTCGGCAATGTCGGACGGCGAAAAAATAATCACCCTGTTTAACGGCAATATCTTAGTGACCGACAAAGCCTTTTATAAGCTGGTTTACGATGCAATTCCCGATAACAGTGCAGACTATACCGATAAGATCACCAACAGCGACGGTACTGCGGCGGAGCATCTTCCTAAATTCGGAGGCGGCAACAGATACCGGCTCAAGAAAATTGAGAAGCTGACAGCATATTACGACGAGATCGCAACAATAACCCATTCGGCGGCGATAACATATGATAATAAAATTCTGCCGCTTACCGAAATCATTCCGGCGGAGAACGAATACAGCAAATACAGCGCCAACGATATTGAAATACCGCCGGATATAGCCGAACTGATGCATTAAACGGAGGAAAAACCATGAAAAAGTTTATTAAGGCAAGCACTCTTTTTGCCGTTATTCTTGCCGCTGCAATATCCCTTGCCGCCTGCGGCAATAAAACCACCGTCAACGATGACGGCACAAAGACCAAAACCGAGGGCGGAGTCAAGATCACCGAAACGGCGGCAAAGGCCGTGCAGACCGAAAAGTATGAAACCGCCGATTTCAGCATCACCATCCCCAAGGGCTGGGTCGTCACGTCCGGCGGAACGAATATCTACCACAGCATTCGGGTAAGCGACCCGAACGAGCCGCTCAATCAGATGTTTGTTCTGCTCAAGGCCGACATATTGCTGCACAGTCAGGCGGGTAAAGATGCCTGGCAGCAGAATTATAACGCGGGCAATACACAGGCGGCAATTTTCACCAAGGCGGCAGTACTTGAAAACCCGTCCACCGAAGGCTTTTTCAAAATATTTTCGCAGTATACGGCATTTGCGACGGAGGCAGAGCCTGCTTATTCGGGATATACCTTCCCCCGGTTTGATAACTTTACGGTAACCGAACGCTATCCCTCCACCAGCCCGATGAAATCCTCCGCCCTCGGCGACGAGCAGCTTCGAGCCACCTTTACGGATAACGGCAAGGAGGGCGAGGGTCTGTTTGCCGCCTCTGTCGTCGACTTCGGCAGTTATATGATTTCCGGCGGCAATGTGGTAGGCTATCAGCTGCAGGCGGCGGACGGAGGCTATTATATGGCGTACAATGTCGTTGCCGTTACCGCAGCGAAGGATACCTTTATCGAGTGGGAAAGCGTGCTGACCGACTGCTTCAAAACCCTCCAGTATTCCGACAGCTTTGTCAGTGCCACCAATCAGGCGAGCAACGAAAAGGTTGCCCTTGCCAAACAGATCAGTCAGAACTTCAATGTGACCATGGACGGCTTCATGTCCTCCTGGGAGAGCCGCAATAAAAGTCAGGATATTATGAGCCAGAAGCAGAGCGATGCAATCCTCGGTTATGAGCGCGTATACGATACCGAAACAAATGAGATCTATAAAGCGACAAACGGCTTTACCGATGTGTATGACGGCAAGCGCTATAAGCCCGTGATCGACGACAATATGTATGCCGAACCTATCAGCGGCTATATTGAAAAGCAATAAAGAAGGAGAAAAACATGATGAACACAAAAAGAATTACGGCGCTTGCGCTGGCTTTAATCATGACCCTGCTCCTTGCCGCTTGCGGCAGCAAGACCGGTGTGGACAGCGACAGCACAAAGCCGGGACAAACAGAGTCCGATACGAAAACAGATAAGCCGGGACAAACAGAGTCCGATACAAAAACAGATAAGCCGGAAAAAGGCGTTAAAATCACACCGACGGCCGCCAAGGCCGCCCAGACGGAGAAATACGAGACCGCTGATTTCAGCATCACCATCCCCAAGGGCTGGCAGGTCAAAACAGGCGGAGCGAACATGAGCTTTTCTGTCGCCGCATACGACCCTAATGAACCGCGCAACATTATATTTTATCGGCTGAAGCTTGAGCCGCTGCTGCACACGCAGGAGGGCAAGGAGGACTGGCAAAAAACATATAACAGGGGCAATACCCTCGTCAAAGATTTTGCCGATGCTCCGGTGCTGGAGAATCCGACCACCGAGGGTCTGTTCAAGGTCCTTGTTCCGGATTTCACTGTTACCGACCGTTGCCCCGCCTCCTCTGCCTACGGCACCCTTGCTCTGGGCGATGAGATCCTCCGCGCCACATTCACCGATTCCGGCGGCCCTGTCGAGGGCTTGTTCACCGCCAGTATTGTGGATTTCGGCAGCGTTCAGGGTTGGGACTTTGAAAATAATTTTAAGGAAATAGACATTGGCTACTACATGGCGTACAATATAGCAATGGTCACGGCAGCCAAGGATTCCTTTTTGGATTGGAGCGAGCTGCTCCTCAAATGTATCAATACCCTGCAATTTTCCGACAGTTTTGTCGCCGCTACCATTAAGGCAAGCGACGATCAGGTAAAGCAGTCCCAGCAGATCAGCCAAAATTTCAACGAAACTATGGACGGTATCATGTCCTCCTGGGAGAACCGCAACAAAAGTCAGGACATTATGAGCCAGAAGCAGAGTGACGCCACTCTCGGCTATGAGCGCGTGTATGATACCGAAACAAATGAGATCTACAAAGCGACAAACGGCTTTACCGATGTGTACGACGGCAAGCGCTATAAGCCCGTGACCGACGACAATATGTATGCCGAACCTATCAGCGGCTATATTGAAAAGCAATAACATTATAACAAAAGCGGTTTACCATAGAACCGTGATGAAAAGGAGGCGCCGAACGATGAACAAGCAGCTTTCCGCTTTGCCGGACAGTAAAACAACAAGAATAATGCTGCCGTACAACAGGCAATATGTGATCTTCGCAGTTTATGAAGTGCTGGACAAAAACGGAGCCGAATATGAAAAAACAGACGCATCCACCGTTTTGGCAGAGATGTCGGTATACGGTAATTTGAGCCGGTTCTCTATCTCCGTAAATGAAAAGGAAACGGGAACGGAACTGACCGTAACAATGATACATCACTGCGATGGTCTGTCCGATGCCGGTATCCGGCGGGCAACGACTGCCATAGCCGACAGCGTATCGCAGCATCTGGAAAACGAGCTTGAGATAAACAAGGTATTCGTCCAAAAAAACCTGTTTGAAATTTCAGAACGGAGGCAATCAAAATGAATGAGTCAAGAGTATTTATGTTGAACGGAACAGAGGTGTCACAGATCGTTACCCGGTTGGAAAACTTCTTCCGCACCGAAAAAGGCATGGAGGTTCAGAGTTCACAGACAACGGATGGCTATGTCATGCAGGCAAGCCAGCCGAAGGACGGCTGGAAAACCCTTACCGGAATGCGGCTGGCTCTTACCGTGCAGATGGCGGTGATGGGCGACAAACTGAATGTCAGCATCGGCGAAGGTCAGTGGTCGGATAAAATAGGAGCAGGCGCCATCGGTTTGTTTGTGGCATGGCCGCTGGCGATCACCGCCGGAATGGGTGCGTTTAAGCAGAAAAAGCTCCCCGGCGAGGTTTTTCAGGTGATAGAAAATGCCATTATGACCGGTGGAAAGCCCGTGGTCGTAACCGGAGCCGGTCAGACCGTGGCGGCAGGCATGATCGTATGCCCGAACTGCAAGGCGCAGCTATCCGCCGACGCAAAATTCTGCGATCACTGCGGAACAAAGCTCGGCAGAAAATGCCCGAACTGCGGCGCAGTCGTGAAGCCGGACAGCGCTTTCTGCTCCGAATGCGGAGAAAAACTGTAAGAAAGGATTATTAAATTATGAAAGAACGCACACTTAAAGCAAAATTGCTGACAGTCCTGCTGGCTCTGTGCATGGTGCTGTCGATTGTGCCGATGACGGTGTTTGCCGCGACACCGGCTACAGCTACGGCAGACTTTACCGCTTCTGACAACGGAGCGGAGGCAATCGCCCTGCTCAATCGATATAAAACTGCCGGCGCTGCAGACTCGACATGGGACAGCGGGAGCAAAACATTGACGCTGAAGGGCATTGACTTTATCACCACCGCCCCGACAGCCGTGGAGCTGCCCGAGAGAACCACTATTGTGCTGGCGGACGGTACGGAGAACGCCATAACCGGCGGTGATTCCCGGGTTATGGAAAGCAACAAACTGATTTATATCAAGGCTTTGTATGCTGTGGGTGATCTGACCGTCAAGGGCAACACGGGAACACTATCCGTCACCTCCGGAACCCACACGAACACCGGCGACGCACGGATCTACAGCTCCGCAATTTTCGTGGACGGCGATTTCGTTGTGGATGGCGGTCATGTCACAGCTGTTGGCGGAGAGTCGGTTAACGTTGGAACATCGCCCGGCAGATCCTTTTCCAATGGGGTTTATATCAGGGGGAATGTTTCTGTCACCGGCAACGGAAAGCTGACAGCAAAGTGCGACCCCGTCATGAACGATGGAGGACTCACCTATGCAATACAGATATCTTCGGGAGACCTGAGTGTTTCCAACGAAGGAGAGATTGCCGCCTCTGCAGCCAATGGCATCGAAATTTCAGGAGGGGGCATCCTACAAAGCGGCGGGAAAATCACAGTTACGCGCACAAGTTCCGACCCGTATATCTATGGAAATGCCATAGTGCTTTCGGAATACATGAGCACCAGTAATACAAATACCGAAAATACAAGCAATATCAAGATTACAGGCGGTGAACTGAATACGGTCAACGGCGACATTGTTCTGTCTACACATCTATATAGTGGTAGACACAGTACGTTCACGATGACCGGCGGTACTGTAAGTGCTGCGTTGATCAGAGGAGTAGATCAATACAACATCTCCGGCGGCATGTTACAGGCTCAACGGATTTCCGGCGACGAATTCATCTTGTCCAATGCGACCGTCACGCTTCGTGAACCTATTCTTAAAGACAGTGCAGGCGAATTGTTTGCGGTCAACGCACTCCTGCTGCAAGCACTTACCGTAAACAGCGGTACGCTGGATGTGGCATGGGACTGGGGTGAAAACACTCCCATCGTGGTGCCGCCGGATGATGCCACAGACTATCCTATGCCTCTTGTAAGTATATGGCCCGAAGCAGCCACATTCAACGGCGGCACTTCCGTTTTTGAGACCGGCTATGCCGGAAATGTCGCAATAGAAGCGGATTCGTTCACTTTGGGGCAAGGCATGGTGGAAACGGGAGCAAGTGTCAATAGATATCACTACCAGAAAGACAGCAGCATCCCCGTGAAAATCGCACCCGGCACGCCGGATACGACCATCTCCTCAGCCGCTGTTGAGAATGTTAGATTCAATTATCAGGCTGGTGACGCTCCACAAAAAACAGCCTCAGTGGGTGCTGTCAACTCCGGACAGTATGAAGTCGCATATGAATGCTGGGAAGAAATGGAGAACGGAGAGCCGGTTGCGTTCTGGTATTCCGATGAAAGCAAATATACGCCTTCCATGAAAAAGATTACTCAGTTTGAAGAGGGCAAAACCTATATGTACTCCATCGAGCTGAAACAAAAAGATGGATATACCTTTGCGGATAACTGCTCCGTTATGATAAACGGAAACCCGTTAGCGGCAAGTGCCAACGTCGTTAAAACCGTGGACGGCCTGTTCGCCATGAATGTTGAGACGATTCGCCCACAAGCAACCAAGGAAATCTCCGTTATTGAAATCAATAACGCAACCTTAACCTTTAAGGACGGCGACAAACCCGTCTTTACCGGAACGGTGCCTGAAAACGATCAGTATGCATTCCGTTGCGAGTGGTGGAGCTTAGACGAGAATACCGGCATTGTTTCCACAGAGCCGGAGTGGGGCGGCGACATTTATAAAAACAAAATCACCGCTTTTGAAGCCGGAAAGACCTATCACTACGGTGTATATGTGACTGCCTATACTGCCGACATCTCCCCCGATGCCAAGCTAAAGATCAACGGCCGGGAAGTGGAGTACACTCGCATAGGCGATGAAAGTGACACCCAGAGCTTCTGGGTCGAAACCGACCTTACTATGACGCCTGCCGCAGACGGACATACGCACAGCTACGGTACGGATTGGAAATACGATTCCACCAACCATTGGCACGAGTGTACTTGCGGCGATAAGTCGGATTTAACTGCACACAGCTTTAAGTGGCTCGTTGACAAGGGAGCGACTGCCACCGAGAAGGGATCTAAGCACGAGGAATGCTCCGTCTGCGGCTACAAGAAAACTGCCGTTGAAATTCCTGCGACCGGCTCCGGAAACGGCTCGGCCGACCAGCCCACAAAGCCCGGCAACACATCTTCTCCGCAGACCGGCGATAACAGCTCCGTTTTGTGGCTGGCAATCCTGTGCATCAGCGGCGTGCTGGGCGTGCTTAGCATTGCAAGCAGGAAGAAAAGTAAAAATGCCTTGAAATAAGGCTAAAATAAAGGAGGAAATCTTATGAAACAATCAACAACCAAGAAAAAACTTATGGCACTGTTGCTGGCGCTTTGCATGGTGTTTGGAACATCTGTGACGGCGTTCGCAGGAAACGGCCCCACGTCAGGTGAAAGGAGTTACGCTTGGGTAAAGCTTTACAACAGCGAAAAGGATGAGGAAGGCTATCCCGTTAAGAGCAATGTTCTTTACAGCAACAGCGGTACAGCCGATACAGTTGAGGGCGCTGTTTATGACAAGTCCACCAACACCATTACCCTTACAAACTACAACCGTCCCGATATGTTTCTTTCTACCAACGAGATGGGCGACGACCTAAAGCTTAGGCTTATAGGCGAAAACCATATCCAAAGCTTAGTAGTATGGGGCTTTGGCTGGGGCGGAAACCTTGAAATCATCGGCGACGGATCCCTGACAGTAAACGAAAACAAAAAGGATTCTTACGCTCTCCGCTTTATTGCAGAGGGAACCCAGGGCTTATTAAAGGTAGGCGCTGAAGCTACACTTACAGCATATAAGGGTACGCCTGCGGAAAACGGCGAGGCATATTCAGCGGCATTTTTAGGCTCAACTTCCTCAACAGTTCCCTTCCAAGGCAATCTGGAAGCAGCCCTTACCATGACCCCTGACTCCGGTGTGGAAGGCGAGTATGCAGTGAGTGAAACTGTTATTTATGAAGAAAGTTATGATAACAGCTATGATAACAGAACATTGCAGCTTGCCACAAAGGACAATGACGGCAAGCTCTACGGCATTTACTTCTTCGAGGATGATGAGTATTCAGGGGGTCAAACTGATGTGTATGAGCTTGTAAAGCTTGACGGACTTGCCAGTGGAAATGAAAATCTTGCGGTAGTTGTCAGCCGAACCGACGGCGTAGCATGGCCCGAGGGCTATACTAAGGACCCCGAGGGAAAAACCGTTGACGCAACAATTTCAAATTACAAGGCCATGACCTTACTTCAAAAAGACGGCGAAACCTTCTATTGGGGTTCGGATAAGATTGAATTTCCTCCTGAAGGCGGAGTAGGAACACCTTGGTATTCCGTTTACAAGGGAATTACCGACAAGATGGAGATTACGGATCCTTGGGGCGATAAAGAAGAAGCTGTAATTGCAGTTCCTGTTGATGGTATGAGAAATCTTACCACGGATCATAAGGCAATCCCCGAGGGCTACAGCCAGGTTATGAAAAAAACAGGTACATTCAATTACTTCTGCACCAACGATGTAATCAAGGCAGTGCCCGTTAAAGACCCGTCGGAAAATCCCGGTAAGGACACGGTGAAGGAACTCCAAAGCACGGGGGAGACAAAGGCAAAAATCGAATTTGCAACAGAGGTCAGCAAGGATTACAAGCTGGATATCAAGTCCATCGAGGTCAAAAAGGAATTGGCAGATAAGAATGTGAAATTCATTGCGGACATCAATGTGCTGGACGGAAACAACAATGTTGTGAAGATCAGCGATACCAAAATGAAGATCAGAATTGCTCTGCCGGAAGATTTGAAGGGATATGACAAATACGAAGTCGTTTACATTGTAAATGATGAGATTAAAGAGACCTTGCCTGCTGCGGTAGAAAACGGTTATATTGTATTTGAGACAAACCATTTGAGTCAGTACGGAATCGTTGGGACAAACACTGGCAATGGGACAAAAAGCCCGCAAACCGGCGATAACAGCAATATGTTCCTGTGGGCCGCTCTGCTGTTTGCCAGCGGTGGCGTTCTGACCGTGTTGGGTGTTACAGACAAGAGAAAAGAGAAAGGGATCACTAAATAACATTGACAAACCCGAAATAGCATTATGATAAGCGGGCAGTGACCGAAAGACTGTCACTGCCCGTTGTTATGGGATCAGATAAAAAACAACTTTTTGAAAAGTTATTTTTTGAATAACCCATACCGTTATCCTTTAATCGTGGTGAGTTGACACTTACAGCCAGAGAAGGAATGATTGCTTCCTGCAATAATATGTTCTCAACCAAGCCCAATAAAGATGATAAATAAAAGAAAAAGCAGCCTTGTCGGCTGCCCCCTCTGATTGTTAAACCTGTTGACTTTCCAATGCGGCTTTCACAGTTGCCCTGATAATTTTCATAGAACGGTCATCGCAGTTGTAAAGAATACGGACGAGATCATCTATCTCGGAATCTTTGGACGGCTTCTCCGGGTAGAAGATCGAGTTCGCATCAATGGATAACTCCCGAACGAGTTTTTTGAGGACATCAAACTTTGGTACTTTGCCCTCATTCTCGATGCGGTATAAGTATCGCTCTGTGATCCCGACCCGTGCGGTCAGCTCCTCGACGGTCAAGTCGGACTTTTCCCGCGCTGTTTTGATGATCTCTCCGAGCGTTTCAGGTAGATTGTGCACCATTCGTTCACCTCCCATATATAATTATACGGATTTGTTTCATGCTGATAATGGCATGGGCGTTCAATTGTTCGTGAACGCGTAGTGCAATAAAAACTGAAATAAATACAGATACCGCCCCACCAAATAAGAAACGAAGCTTTGACGGGGTCTAAAAAATTGCCTATATCCCTCAAATCCGAGTTTTTGGATTGGAGGGATTTTTCATGCGTTGGACTTGGCGTTTGGCAGTTCTGCCCGTCAGAAGCCACCAATTTGATTCGCCTTTATAAATGATGGACTTCTTGGTAATCTGTCAAAAAAAGGCCGTTCCCGCCATCGGGATATTATGGGTCGTATACTGAACTAACAGACCATTATAATGATGAAATAGACGCACTTGCTTTGTGGCTTACGCTGCTTTGCAGGTGCGTTTTGTTATATCTGTGCCTTTTGCGTGGCAGCGTCGGCTGCCGCAGCCCTCCGTCCGATTTGGATTTTTCAAGAATTCAAATCGAAACGGAGGAACATAAATGTTCAATAGAAACAGTGGCTCAAATGAGCACGACATATTGCAGAACCAGTTTACATCTTATCTGTCCTTTGCCGTGAGCAATGCACGGATCGATTTTATCCGTGCTAAGATTGCAAGGCTGAAAAGAGAGCAGGTCACCGATCAGTACGAACTGATCTTTGCCCAGGACAGTTTCGAGATCGAGGCGCTCCTTGAAAACGAAATACTCGTTCAGGCCATCCGGGACATCCGTGAGAAAGAACGGTATGTCTTCCTTGCCAGGGTGCTGGAGGAAAAGCGTTTCAAGGAGATTGCCCAAGAACTCGGTATGGGCGAAAAAGGCGTTGCGGCAATTTACTACCGTACAGTGAAAAAATTGCGGGATACGCTGGAAAGGGGTGAGTAATATGAATTTTAAGGATCTGTTGCTGCGAGCAAAGTCCGGCGACAACGAAGCGCTGACAGAGCTGCTTTTGATGTACCGCCCGCTTCTTCTGAAAGAGTCTATTGTTGACGGAGTGTTCGACGAAGACTTATTCCAGGAGCTTTGCATCGTATTTCTAAAGTGCGTTCGCAAGTTTCGTGTATAAGCCTGTAGCATAACAGCAGCCGGAATGGATCTGATCCATTCCGGCTGTCTTTCCCTTTTAACGATTTGCAGCCGAACGCCCGGACTTGATTTCAGCAATACGCTTTTTCCAAGCTGCTCGGTTTTCCTCGGCACGTTTCCGTTCTTCCGCCTGCTGCTTTGGGGTCAAAGCAGAAAACTCCCATTCCTGCTGATCCATGTAAATATCGCTGCTGATGCGGTGAAGAATGGTGATCACCAATTCATTGACGGTCGGCGGTCCGTTTTCCAATGCTTCTTTGCCGGAGGAAAAAAGTTCCCTGTATCGGTCATACTGTGCTTCGGTGATGAATCCCCAGCCGTAATCATTCTGGATGTCTTCCTCCCTGCTGTATTGCATAACCGCTTCAAGCTCCGCCCTTTTAGCAGCTTTCTCCCTTTCAACTGCGCGCCGATATTTATCAGCCAGCCGGTCTATCTCCTTGACGACCTTCTTGCAGGCTTTTGCCTCCATCAAATAGCCGTGAGCTTCCGGGGCGGTGTAAAGATGCTTACGCATGGCTTACTAACCTCCCATTTATCTCATGCCGCTTTATCCATAACCAGGACAACCGTATGTACTCCGGTCATTTCAAATTTGGCACCGCATTCGTTGATAGAATGGGTATGTTCTGACAGCCAATCACGGAATTGCTCATACTTGCGTGTGCTTTTCCACTGAATACTGCTTGAACAAACCGCCACAAGACTGCCGCCGGGGCGAACAAAGTCAAATGCCCTTTTAATATGCTCGCATTCTTCGCTGAACGGCGGATTCATCACAACAGAGTCATAGATCGGCGCTGTTTCAGCCGTCAATAAATCGTTTGCGATCACATTGTGCTTTTTCAGCTTCAGAATCTCGCAAAAGTCCGTCATACGCTCAATGCAGTCCACATTGTCCGTTACTTCCTTTGCGGCGTCGGCAATGTTGCCGATCCCGGCCTCCGGCTCCAGCACACGGCTGTCTTTACGGACACCGGCCAGTGCAACAAGCTCCTTTGCCAGCTCCGGGGGCGTGAACTGAATATCTCCCTTTTGATACATCTTCGCCCGATAGAGCATATCCCGTAAACGAGCCGCATTCGGATCCAGCGGTATAACAGCCGATTGCAGGAGCGTATTAAAGCACTCGACCGCTGCGGCCAGTTCGTCGGTATCGGTGATGCCCGCCTTTTGCAATCGCTTCGTGCGGACATCATCGGGCTTTGGATACTGAAATTTGCAGTAGGGATTGTCCTTGCAATATTTCTTGGAGGCAGAAAAACAGCGCATATCCTCATAAAAGGCAGCGATTGTCAGGTTCTGTTCCAGCAGCGTCAGCGTATCGGTTTCAGATTTATGTTTCAAAAGCTGTAACACCTGAATCTGCGAGCGGTACATTTCCTTTTTTCTGTCTCGCTCCTGTTGCTCACGCTGGCGTTTCCATGTGTTTGTCAGATAATTTCCACTAAGGGCGTCTATCTTGCCCTCCAGGACAGTGATACGGCGTTCGATCTTTTCTGTGATGTTTGCCATTCTGTTCTTCCTTTCCTATGTATGATCTTTGTTGATCACAGCGATGCAGGTGATTTACTAAGTCAGCTTTTCCAGCATCGCCTTCAAAAACAGCATATTGTCCCTGTACTGCGACAGAAACGGTTGATCAAAGTCGTAGGCCAGATAGCGATATGCCACGATGAGCTGTTCGGCACGCTGAAAATTGTTTTTCGGCACACTTCGCAGCAGCTTACCGAGCTCCGGCAATATACGGCATTCGTCAAACCAAAAAGACTCATCCTCATCGGACATATTCTTTCTTTGCCATTCCCGTGCAGTGACGGATCCTGTGCCAAAGTGGTGGGACTGCTCCGTACACAAATACCACTTGATACGATGCTCCTCCGGACATGGCTCCGCCGTAAAGGGGTACAGCCTGCAGGTGTGCGGGCGTACGGAATAGATCGTACACCGATCATCCCGCAGCATACCGCATATACCGCTGCCGTTGACTGTTCTCAGCACGAATACATGGAAGCCGGGGGATAGCTCCTTCAGCTCAGCCATATTCCAAAGAATATCATCGGCGGAGTCGGTGCAGCCGCTTTTCTGCTTATCCCGAACAATGCGGTAAGCATCCAACGGCTCCAGCACGATACTGTCTCGAACATTTTTGCAGCAGGCGCCGCAAGCACGGCACTTAAATGCAATCTGCTGGCGATTCTTGACCGACACAGCGTTTCTAAAAAGCTGCACTTACACTCCCCCCTGCTCGTCATATTCGTGCGTAACGGATGTGGCCTGACCGAAAAGATACAGTCCGTCCTCCGTCGGGACGGTCTTTTTAACCGGCAGCGGCAGCATCGGCTGCAGCAGTTTCAGCATCAGCGAATCGTTGAGGTCCTTGATCCGACCGGACGATCCGGGAGCATGAGATTTGCGTTCCTGTTCATCAGCGTTACCCAAGGTCAGCAGTTTCTCCATTTCGGCAGCGGTAAACTCATCGGTGATGACTTCCCAGTATTCTGTATCCTCAAAGATATGAAGCTGAACACTTCTGCCGAGGACAGATTGCAGACGGTCACGCACAAGCTGTTCAAACTGCGGCCAATGCATGAATACGGCGTCCATTTTACTCCAGGCGTATTTTTTTCGTACCATTAAGCAGTCCTCCATTCATCCCGTGTATGTTTTTCAATAATTTGATTGGCTGAGTATTTTGCCATTTAATTTTCCTCCTTGTTTTGCGTCCAATTAGCGCAATCGCCGGCACAGTTGAAATTCTCTTTTATTTCCGCAGTCAGCTCATTTGAACGACCGGTTTGGATATAGAGCACGAATATGCTCATAGAGCGTTTCAGACAGGTGCTTTTTGTAGCGCAGTTTACGCAGCTCCGTTCCATAAAACATTCCTCCTATAAATAGGGACACCACAGTAAAACACTACGGTGTCCCTTCAAAACTACTATGCACACATTTTCAGAAAAGATGGGATCGCTGCCCGAATCGGAATCGGTTGAAGGCACACCTTGTAAACCGAATTCAGCGTTTCAAAGCAGGCATAATCCGATCGTTCTTCCATAATTTCAACGACAGGCGAAGTATAGATGAGTCCGTTGTCGGTTGAAATAACGGCGCGGCAGCCTTCCTCCAACGGAAATACAATCCGGCCGTTTACACTCATTTCTTTTTTCATACGGTATCCGATCCTCCTTCCGAAAAATAACACCGCTTGTTTTTACAGCTTCCTGTGCGGTTGCATGAAACTTCTTCCTCATAATAGGGCCGACAGGTCTGTTTGCCGCTGCGCTCCAATTCTTCCTGTGCCGACTCGATGATCGGCGCAATGATCGACATATCCCATGGCAAGATCTCTTCATTGGTCTGATCGGGATGTGTACGCAGAAGTGCCACAGCAAGGGCATAGGCGGCGTTGTCGATCTCGTCGCCCTTACATTCCAGATAGCGTTCAAAATCTTTTTTACAAGTCATAGGAATCACCCCCATAACACGCTGATGACCGCCGGATAGCAGTTCTCCAGTGCCTGATTGATCTGGCGGAAGGTCATTCGCTCCTGCTTTGCGATGTCGTGCATACGGTCGCCTCGAACCTTCATACGAATGATCCGCATTTCACGGTGTGGCAGCTTAGCTGCTAAGGCGTGTAGGCACATCTCTGTTTCCAAACGCCGGAGCAGCTCATCCTGTCGGCTGATAACATCCTCCCAGCCCAGTCCGTCCTCGTTGCCGATCAGCTCGTTGAAGCTGACAACAGGGACGTTTCGTTTGGGCCTGGAAAGATACTTATAGTAGTTTGACAGTGAGCTGCGCATACGCTGAAAAGCAAGCGTGGAGAACTTGAAGCGATGCAGGGCCAGCACCTCGCAGTACTCCTGCACGGCTTTCAGGTAGCCAAAAATCACAACATCATAAAACACCGACTCCGGCAGCTCCTTTTGGTTCAAAAAGGTAAAGACCAGATGATGGTTTTCCTCTGCAAATCGGCGTTGTTCTTTCGTTAACGGTCGTATATCCATTTTACACGATCCTCCTTTCACAAAAAAGAGGGATACCGCCGGCGCTTTGCCGACAGTATCCCTTGGTACTTGGCTCACGGCAGGCCGTGGGCGTCATTCTTACAGCGGCAGATCCTCGTGATCGCCGTCAATAGGTGCTTCGGTGATGCAGAAATGCTCGCCGTCATCGGTCGAGTGATAGCTGCTGTCCACCGCATCGCAGATCGGCTCGTTGTTGCCGAGCTCCGCTTCCATCGCACGCTGCTGATTCATGGCTTTGATCTGCTCACGGAAGCCGTCCGCATACTGCTTGATCTGCAGAAGGTCGTTGCCCTCAAATCTCTGCACCAGGCGGAAGGTAGCCACACTGTAGGTGTTGCTTCCGTTGTCCACACGCTTGAGCCCGATCTGCACCACACCGCTGTAAATCGGACGGCGGCGGGTCGCAAAGGCAGCCGTTATAAAATCGGAATAGGGGCGAAGGCTCGTAGGCGGAAGAGAGAGCAGCATGGGCATGTGCTCACCGCTGCGAAGGATATACAGGTTGCGCATATTCTTGCAGGCCTTGCCTTTTCCTTTCTCCACGGAGCCGTACTGGTTGAGCGCACAGGTCGCGCAGATACCTCCGGGAGCACCGTAACCCGTTTTGCCGTCAACGGACGAGCAAAGCGGCGTTACATTATCGTCATACTCCGATCCCTCCGGCCAGTAGGCGCAGGTGTCATGATTGTAGAGAATCACACCCTCGATATACTTGGTATAGTCGGGGTTCTCCGGGTCATCGCTGGGGATCTCAAACTGCAGGCTGCCGCCTCCGGGGATCTTCACACGCGGGAAGCTCAAGCGAAGCCCCTCGTAATCCTCGGATACATCCACGGAGATACAGTCGTCCTCGACCATAGCGGGCAGAATGAAATCCTTTTTGGTCTCCATAATGGCGTTTTCGTTGTTGTAAGTCATAAATTCGTTCCTCCTAAAAATTTTTGATATGAGGATCCGGACAGCCTTATGCGGCTACCTGGTTGATCCTGGTCCATTGTCTCGGCGGCATGGATAAAATGTTAAATCCGATGCCCTCCAAGTCTGTGGCACGGTCATAGCTTTCAACATCCTGGCTGTGCCGTGTCACTGCGTTTGCGAGTCCGTAAAGACTCAGATCGTCACTTTCCATGAGGCGCTGCAAAACACCGTTTTGCTCGGTATCGGTAATACCGAAGTCGCGGCCTGCCGTATGTACGACAGCCGGAATATCGGCGGTATTCATCGCCTGATGCTTTGCGCTTTGCATCAGTGTGACGATCTGCGAGAACTGTTCTTCATCGGTTGCCGAACGGACAGTTTCCTGCAGCTCGGTCAGAAAAGTGCGGTCTGCTTCGGTCAAGGCTTCCTGTGAAGCCAACATAAAATGTTCTTCCGCAGAATTGACCCTTCCTCGATGGATCCGCTTTGTCGTTGCTCCGGCCACTGCGATACCGTTGCCGTCAAGCTCACGGTAGATCAGTGGCTGCACACTGACAGAGCCGAGTCCCACTTCGCTGTTGCTGATCACAATGCCTGCTTTCACGGTGTCGCCCGGCGCTACCTCTGCCGTCAAATGCGGATCAACCGCCTTGATATACATACGGCTGTCCGTAATGTGGCAGCTGACGAATTGCACATCGGGTATCTCACCGATAACGGGAAGCACAGAGGCGAATATCTCATAGTGATCCATTCGCATATAGCTGTTGCTCAGATAGGCACGCACCTTCCCGTCAAGGACTCTCAGCATACGCTCAGTCGGCTCCCGTTCAAACCATGCGTTCACATTGGTTACCAGGAGGTCGGGATGCTCGGTCAGCATTTTCCCGTAGTATTTCGCCGGGATACCGAGGCGGGTGCCGATCTGACGATGGGCGGTGTCTGCAATATCCAGCGGCTCAATGCGGTCAATATGACTGTCATCCAGCACCCGCAGAACAAGCTCCGTACCGCAACACTCCATTGCAAGCATGGAAGTGTTTACGATGTAGTCTGCTTTGGCATCTTTCTGACGCATGACCTCGGTTGCCAATTCTTCGATCGTCAATCCCGCTTTCATGCTCATTCACTCCTTTCCGTGGCTGTATCCGGCATTACCAAGAAAGCAGGATGCCGCCATCTGTAATATTTGCCGCCATACCTTCACGCTCAAAGACCTTGCAAAGCCTTGCCCAATAGGTCTTTTCCGGGACGCTTTCAAAGGCAGTCCTGACCTTTTCGCTGTCGGCCTGCTGAATGGTAATATCGCCGTTTTCACGAATGGTCAGGCTGTTATATCCCCGGGAATGAAGGTCGGTAATCAAGGCTTCCAGCACCTTGCGGCCCTGTACTTCATACCACACCTGCGGATCGACCGGATCCGGCTGCTTCGGCATAGCTGCCGGAGCTTCAGCGGTATCCTTAGTATCGGACGCAGAGGGTTGCGGTGCGGTCGGCTGCTTCAACGGTACGATATTCACAAGCGCACAGTCGATACCGCCGTTCTGGTCAAAAGTCACATCAGCAAAGTTATAACCGTCCACACCGAACAGCTTGATCCGTCCGGTGCCGCCCTTTGCTATGATCCGTTCCGGGAACTCTTCACGCCACTCCCAGGTTGCGTTGGGGTATACCGATTGCAGATAGGCTGAAATACGGTAATTGGCATGGCGAAGCAGTACCTGCTCCACGGGGTCGGACACCTCGGGGATAATGAATCGGTCGAAGGCCGCATCCTGCTTTTCGCATTTTCTGCGGATGCGCTTTGCCTCCCGCCTGTGAAGCTCCTCCTTGATATACGGAACAAGGAAATAGCAGGTTGCCCATACCGCCCAAATGATAAAGGCTGCGGCAAGAAGCCACGCCTGCGCATTTCCACGGATAAAGGCTGTGATGACCAGCACTGCGACAATAAGTATCGAAACGCCGGACCATAGGTTTTTCTTTTTTCTCATTCGGTTCATCCTTTCTTTGTTGTTCTCTCTGAAAATAAAAAAAGAGGAACCGCTGCGTTTTCTTCCTAAAAACACAACGATTCCTCTCGGCGCCGGAAATTATCCCGGCAATGCGTCTCTTTCTCCGTCAATACCGTCATATTCCTGTTTTGGTGGTATTTTCGGCTCGGGCGGTGTCGGCTCCTGCTTTGAGGATCCGGCTCTGCCGACGGGAACAAAGCCCCAGTTATCGAGCAATATTTTCATACGCTTATCTATGGAAATACCGTCACGCTTGGTGTACGGCTCAAGCTCCAGCGAGCCTGTCACCCAGATAAGGCTTCCTTTTTTTGCATGGGCTTTCATCAGCCTGTTGGCGTCCTCACCCCATGCACAAACCTGAAAATATTGTGTATGCAGGGCCTGACGGCTGCCGATATTCTCGGCGATGTCAAAGCGTACATACGGGTTGCTCTTTTCACTGGTCTTCAGCTCCAGATCGGCAGTTATCCGACCGATAACATTTACCTGTGCCATTCTTCTCCTTTCTGCCTTACGGCTGAAATATCTATATAAAAAAGTGCCGGCAAACGATTCCTTCGCCCATAAGGGCAGAACCGTACTGTCGGCACTGAATTACAAACTTAACGCTCTGTGCAATGTGGCACTGTACCACGATACTCCTTACGGAGAAACGCACAAAAATCAATTACAAGGGTATTATACCACCATATATTGTGATTGTCAAGTCTGTATAGTCTATATATAGATATTTCGGGTAGCTGCGTTTTTCATAATCCTATTTATGACCATTACCATCAATAACAATATCATTGTTATTGAATATTTTATCAAGATCCTGCCAAGTTGCTGGTTCTGCAATGCTGAGTGGTGATATCTGGTCGTATGCAAGTATTCTATTTTTGCCGTTTAGTCCTTCATTAAAATTCAAACTGTTGTCTTTAAGCGCCTTGGCAAAATCGGAAAGTACGTAATCAACACCCTCTTGTTCCTTTTCTTGCTGATCAAACAGTCCATATTGATATAGCGAGGAAATAACAGCATTTAATTCAGCTTTCCTATCATAGTCAAATGCCTTTATGTATTCTAATTCTTCGGGAGTACACATGCTTATAAACCTTACCAGCTTATAATACAAGGCATCCTCCAAGTCTGTTAGCAGATAGCATCGAGTCAGATTTGCAAAGTAGTCAATCTTTAGGTCATCATTCATTTCATTAACAAGATATATTTGCTTTTTTACAAATTGTTTGTAGTCTGAATTGCCTTTGGAAAACTTTTCCGCCATCCTAACTTGATCGTTGTACTCTCTAAAGGTTCCAAATAAATATCTTTGCATTTTGTCCCAAAACAAGACTGTAGGTGTATGAAATAAAATGTCCTTCATGTCTTTTGTTGCATCCAGCAGTGCGCCAACATCCCCTAACACAACGGCTTTAATGATACTCCAAAATGCATCTCCGGAATAGTTTCTAATATCCTCATCTTTTAGAATGGCGGTTAATGCCGCCACCTGTTTATCAAACATAATTGTCCTCCGCTATCACCCAGCATCAAAAAATCTAAGCATTATCAACATAATAATTCTGCAAAATAATTCTGCAAAATAATTCTGCAAAACGAGCTGTGCAGAAATACTCTTTTGCTTCGCCATGTTTTTTGGGATGGCTTTTAATTGCATTGCGTTTTTCATAGCAGTACCTCCAGGTAGGAACGAACTTTTCCGCTTACTCTAAAAAGTTTGGAATATTCCGAAAGAAGTGCGATATTTTTATCGGGAAGCTTTGCGTATTCCTTAAATGCCTGCGTAATCAGCTGAATATCCGTTTGATTGCTTTTTTTGAGAATATCGCATAGGGTACGCTCCCTGTTATATACCCGGACAATATTGTGAGCCGGGGTTTCCGTTTCCGTTAGTCCCACTTCATACAGGCTATCAATAACCTGGGAACATCGGACATTTTCCTTCTTGACGCTTGTTAAATTGTATGTCGCCGGAAAGGTCATGTAAAATTTGTTTGGCGTGCGATCGGTCATATTCCATAAGAATAAAGCAGTATCGCAGGAAAAAATGCCTCGCTTGAACCGATTCTGAAAAGCAAAGAATTCATCGTCCCAAATCTCCGGCAAAACATACACGCCGCGTCCGGACCGTTCCAATTTGCCTGTATCGGTCAGATATTTTAAGTTGCCTCTTGAGATGCCGGCTTTTGTAACCATAGCAGTAGTGACAGTGCCGTTATTCTCATGAGCCATTTGTAAAATCATTTCAGTCTCCTTCATAAAAGGCACCTCCCAGCTTTATTGACTTTCTCGCTTATTATAATACACGAATTCAGCACAGAAGTCAATATCCCGACGAAAACTCAGCCGATGATCGATCGAATTCGATAATTAGAGTAAAAAGCAGTTTCCTTGTCTTAGTCGTTCTGCGGCAGCTCTGCGCCAAGCCAGGTGGCGCATTTCTCAAGCATGCCTTTTAACGCAAGCATTTTCGCATTTACTTCGCTAAGCTCAATGCGCTCCTTCTCTACCAACACATATTGGTTCTGCATGGTAGAATAAGCCTTTTTAATATGAGGATTATTGCAGGCTTTGTCAAAGAAAATGAAATCCTTCGGCAAGACACCCGGAATTCCATCCAAGCGATTTTGCTCTTCTGTCAAGCGGATAGAAAGCAGTTTTGCCAAAAGGTCTTCGTTATCAAACAAAGCAGTGATGCGGGACTCGTTAAGGATAACGGCCAAATCATAAATATGCTTAGAGGCTTCAAAAGCACGGTGCCCTTTCTCCGCATTTCTTGTATAGGCCTCTGCGGCAAACAGCTTATCCACAAAAATTCTTTCCATCGTCATCGTCAGAATCTCGAACGGGCTGACATCAAACTGATCTGTCAGGATCGCCTGTTGAGACAGCTCGGCGTTTTCGTAGATAATAGGCGCCACCCGCATGGATTCATACGGTTCGCTTATCGTAAACGAAGTAGCCTCCACCTTTACTTTTCCGAATCTCTGCAAAACATCGCTCGTATCGTACTCTACGACCGGTTCATAATAATAGTAGGAGATGACCTCTGAACGATTAGAGCGACCTTCCTGTGCATTGCGTGGCAGACAGGTATATTTTTTGGTTGCCCTGTCAAGCCGTTTGTCGCCTTGGCTTCGGCTGCAATCACGAACATCAACCGAAAGATCAATATCCTCAGAAAAACGCCTTACACTGTGGAGTGCCTTATACAAAGCGGTTCCACCTTTGAAATATGCGGGAAGACCGTCGCTTTGAAAACTTGCAAGCTCGTGTAAGACCATGGTAACATAATAGTCTTTTTCTATAACATCTTTTCGGTATCCGGTCTTGTCCGATACCGCATCGATCAGGACACGAAAAGCATCCTTGTCTAAATGTAATTTCATATTCTTGCTCCTTGATGGCTTGCCACATGGGCAAGCCTGATAATTGTATTGTTGTTATAATGCCGGTCGGCAATGTTCAGCAATTTACCGTAGTCCAGCGCATTAGTCTGTACGAATCCGCCGAGTATAGCATATGGTTCGTCAGCATCCACCGGCACTTCGTCATAAATATTCAGCAGATCGAGAAACTGAAGATACTTGCAGTTATCTTTGGTGACGGCCGTTTTCGGAGCCTTCACGATGATACCCAGTGCTTCGTCCCTTTTGGCCCGATTTTGCGTATTATTAGACACAAATGTCCGTTCAGCCGGCATCAAGGAAATCAGGCCGAGCTTGTGCATGACAGTCGCACCCGTTTCATATCCGTTATCGCCCTTCAGATATTTTATTTTTATTAGCAGCTCTTTGTTGATCCCGGTTTCTCCGAACACGGTTTGTTTGGCAAGATAGTAAATACCTTTAGAGAAACAACGCAGTTCCGGAATCGTTCCGGCCTCAATGATCCGCTTTACCGCAACAGCGGCAGCCGCATTTGCTTTTTTCTCATCCATACCGTATTCGGCAGCAATATCGGTTCCGAGATCGCGCACTAAGATGGGCGTGCCTACGCCAAAAGCGGCAACTCTATTCTGGACATACTGTGTGTATGGTAGTTTCGGCATTTCTTAACCCCCCTCATTGATATATTGTATGCAGATTTAGATTAAATATTCTGCAATAATTATATCATATAAAATCAGGAAGTCAAGAGCCTTCCGAATTTGTTTACAAAAATGGCGGGGTTGCTTGCAGGAAAAATGAAAGACTCTCACGCCGGGCATATGGGAAGCCAAGTGTGAAAGTCTTTTGAACCGTTATTCAATTGCTTCAGCCGCAAACTCACCCAACTCCTCATACCCGAGGAAAAGATCCGAGGACATAGCGGAATTGAGATATTCGCTGCCGAGAGAAATGTGCTGCGTTTCCTTGAAATAGAACCGATACCGATAGCCGATCTTCACCCTCGACTGCTTACCGAGCAGCATAGTAGACTCGTTGCCGTCGCCGTCCATAATTTTGATTTTACGGTATTTGCGCAGCGGCTTGGGGACGATCGAAACGCAGACGCCCTCGACAGTCTCGTAGCTCTTATCGGTGATAATGCGGTAATAGCTCAGCACTCTGACGACGCTGGCCGCAAATACGGCAAGACTCAGAAACAGCATAATTCGGTCCTTCAGTATGAAGGACATTGCAGCGCCGATCAGCAGGCATCCGGCTCCGATGATCCCGGTGAGGAACAGCTTCCGTCTTAGCGGTGCCGGTGCGTCTTTTATCTTACCCATGACTTACATCCTTTCAAAAATGATTTGCTTTCGCAGGTACAGGTTGGCTACGGAAGTGATGACCGGACGGCACTGGGGCAGGAAGCGAACGCTGTGGGAGATGTTTTCACTTGTCGTGTATTCGTCGTGATAGAGCGTGTCAATCAATTCATCCTCGCTGCCGAACGCAAAGGTGTTCAGCTCCGCACACTTGATCATTTCCGCCGTGGAGAGTATCGCCTGGTTTGCAAGCAGCATGACCTTCTGTTCATCGCTGCTCCGCTTATCTCTGCGGAAGATCTGCTTGGTGACAGCATACGGGATATGCTCAAACACCGTCAGCCGAATAAAGGAGATCAGCCGCAGGATCGGGCTTTCCGAGATCGGCACAACATACAGACCGGAGAGCAGGTCGAACAGTGCGTCCGCACCGAGCTCGCCTTCCCCCTCGGCAAGCAGACCGCGCCGCACCAGCCGCTGCATACATTCCGCGGCAGAACGGTGCGTCATATAGCCGGTTTCCCGTGACTTGTTTTCATACAGCGTTTTAATCTCATCGTCGGACAGGATTCGCCAGTTCAGAATTGACCAGATCATCATTTCCTGGATGTCCAGAATGTATTCCTTGTTATTCAGAAGCACCATCGGACAGCGCATATCCTGGTTTCTTCCTTTGAATTGCATCCGTCCGACTGCGGTATATAATTTCTTCATGAATCCACCTCATTTTTCCGTTTATTCTTCTTTTACGACTTACGAGCTGTCAATTTCAACAGAGCGGTCAAAATACTGCATGAAATCACGGTTTTGCTTTAACCGTCCGGCTGCTCTGGAAATCCACGCACCCACAAGATTCGGCTTGACCCCATACATTTTGGCGATCTCCGCACCGGATAAGCCCTTAACCTTCCATTCGATGGCTTCAATACCGAGGCGGGCAGTGCCGGCATACTGCCGCTTGCAGTTTTGCAGCAGCATACAGATGTCCTGCTCCTCAAGCAACCTGTCCAGCGTATCGTCCGCACTCGACAACTGCTCCATGGAAAGCCCGTCCTCCTCCGGCTCACTTTGGACCGGAAGTGAAATATGATGCTTTTGCTTGCCGCACATCAGGCGGCAGTATGTACGAAGTCCGTTGGTAACGACCTTTTCGGCGTAGGTCGCAAATTTGATGTTGCGTGTTTCATCAAAGCTGATGGCCGCCTTGCACAGCCAGATGCAGCCCTCCTGGTACAGATCGTCATATTCAAAACCGTAAAGGCTGTCGTTGACGATGATGTTTTTGTGGATAGCGTGCCGGACGACGCTTAGATTTTCCTCCACAAGCCGTTGCTGTCGGCTGTTTAGAGTCAGGTTTTTCATTTGGACTCTCACTCCTTTCAAGCGGCGATTCTTTGGTTTTCCAGTGCCTTGTTGCACTCGATGATCAGGCGGTCACACATATACTCGCTGAATTTAGCGATATGCGCCTGCTCATCCGTCAGTGCCAGCTTGCCCTGCATCCACTTGTAAGCCTGCCACTTTGTCATAAGCCCGGACTTCCACATCCAGTCGAACGCTTTGTGTGCCTGGATCCGTTTGTTGCGCAGATCACCATTGGCGAGCGTCCCCATCGGCTCCTTTGTGCGCTTATGGGCGCCTACATAGGAATCGCAGCGGGGATAGCGGTCGCATACATACAGGTAGCTGTCCGGCACCTTTGTTGCCGTGCCGTAAACTGCGGAAGCAGGGCGAAGAGATGCTTTGGCACCGCAATAGGGACAGTGGATTTGTTTCTTTTTCATTCGGTTCAACCTCCAATACTTTCTTTTTGCGGACATAACACGCATTAGATACCCTGACCCTTTGGAATGGCCTGTAAAATGCTGCAGGTGTTCGGGTCAGTCACATTCCAGACCAGCCAGCTATGAAACAGCTTTTCAAATGCCTCTTTTGCGATGATGGCAGCGCACTCAAACTTATCTACCTTGTCGCCGGTCATCTTTTCAAAGAGCAAGACCGGCAAAAGAAGCGGAGTTCCCTCGGCATCGGCAGTGAGTAGATGACCGCCGCAATCGGTTCGGCCATAGGGGCACTCGATACAATCTACATAAAAGGCATTTCGCCATGAGCCCTGCGTTGATTGCAGGAACTGATATAGTGTTTTTGAATTCTGCATATTTGTGTCCTCGCTTTCAATATACTACTTTCCAATAAAGATCCCCCTGGAGGGTAGATAAAGCAAAAGCGGCAGACACCGCTTAGGATGTCTGCCGCCGGTTAAGTCAAAGCGCTTTCCGCTTTTTCCCGCTTGCCATGCCCACGGTAATGAGCACGGTCAAAGACCCGCTTGCCAGCAGGATCCAAAGCCAAAGCTTTGAATCATCGCCGGTTTTGGGAGAGTCAGGGTATTCGGGTGTCGGAGTCGGAATCGGTTCATTGGTAAAGCCCACGCCGATTTCATTTTCCACGATGACCGTTTCACCGTCTTTTTGGATTCGGAAATAGAAATAGCGGTCATCCTTTGTAAAGCCGTCGGGGGCTTTCGTTTCGAGCAGCAGATAGCCGCCGTGCTTCAGATCGCCAATCTCATATACGCCGGTATCAGCCTCGGAAAGCTCGCCGTACAGTGTGTCAATGTCCGGATCATAGGCCTTGTTACCGTTTACATCCAGATAGAGCACAAATTCTGCGCCGCTGAGCAGCTTGTCGTGATCCTTCCTGCTGACCTTCCTGACCTGCACCTTGCCGGTCAAGAATTTGTTGACGACCGTGATCTCGATGATCTGATCCATCTCGGATACCGTTACCTTGTAAGCTTCCTCTGAAATCACCAGATGCGCCGGGCAGGACAGCTCACGGACGATCCAATCGCCATAGGGGATATTATCAAAGGCGAACAAACCGTCCTCACCGGATGTTGCCGTTGCCAGCGCATTTTCCTCTGTGAACTCGGTCTCATTCGCCTTGAAGAGTCCGAACACAGCTCCGGCCGCGGGCGTATGATCCTCATCCACCTTTAAGCCGTGAATGCTGCCGCGGATGATAGTGTTTTCGATCACCTCACCGTTGTTGATAACCAACTGAATGACCGCAACGGAAGCGTCTTCGTAATCAAAGGCAACGGGATAGACCGCATCCGACAGAAGATAGTGTGCGTCTGTAGCCACTTCCTTGACATAAAGCTTGGCACCGGCCGGAACATCCACCGTAAATACGACAAGTCCGTTTTCGTCGATGCCCACGATCTCAAGCAATCCGTCCTGCGGGATCTCCGTGCCGTCCGCAGCGGTCAGGGTTTCGGCGGCATACAGTCCGAAGCGGATGTTTTTGTACTCCTCACCGAGTCCGACACCGTAGGTATCGTCGGATTCCAGCTTTTTGAGCAGGCTGATCACGACCTTCTGCCGTTCATTGACGGCGGTTTCGGAAACAGTCGTGATCTTAACCTGTTCACCGGCATAGGTAAGCTCCGTTTGTACCGGCTCCTTTAAGAGCACCATACCGTAAGGCGCCTTTTCCTCACGCAGCTCAAACTTTCCGAGGAACAGCGGCTCACTCGTTGCCGTGCCGTCTGCCGCAGTGGTGAGAGTCGCCACCTTCTCTCCGGCAGAATATCGCTTTGTGCCGTCTAAGGTATAGGTATCCTCCACTGCATATACGCCGAACACAGCGCCAGTCAAGCCCTGCATTTCATAATGCGGAGTATAAATGCCGTCCTGCTCGGTGACTGTGGAGAACACCTCGCCGCGCTTCAGAATCGTGATCGTTCCCATCTGCGGCTGGTTGTATTTTTCCACAACGACTACTTCGGCGGAGCCGTCCACCTTGAATTTCACGGGTGTGCTGTCCAGTACATAGCCTTCCGCGCCGCCGACGGTCTGCTCGATCAGCTCATATTCGCCGTAGCCAAGGGGTTCGGGCAGGCGCAGGCGTCCCGTGTTATCCGTATAGAAGACATCAATATCCACCGGCGTAGGGTAGTTGATCCGCTGGGTGATGAAATCACCGCTTTGCAGGTCACGGATCTTAAAGCCGATACCGGCGGCGGGGATCACCTTGCCGGTTGTAGCATCCTTCTTCACCACATCGATCAGAGCGGTGATGGGTGCGTTGTTGATGATATAGCTGTAAATATCCGCATGAGTCTTGATATAGACCTCAAAGGCGGGCAGCAGCTCCGCACCTTCCTTGCCGGAGATCTGTTCCACGATATAGGTGCCGTAGGGCAGGTCTTTGGATACGCCGAAGCCGCGCTCGTCAATGGTAATGAGGTCACGCTCCGTTTCATCGGCGGCATCATAGGAGCCGGACGATTTGAGCCAGATCTTAAACTGTGCGCCCGCTTCCGGTGTTTCGATCTGCGTGTCGCCATTGTCCGAATGCTTTACCAGCACGATATTGCTTTTAATGGGTGTTTCATATACATCCATCATCAGCGTGTTATACTCGACGGAATACTTTTCGGGATAGGCGCCCACCGGATAGATCGTATCATCCAGCAAATAGCCTTCGCTCGGTGTGATCTCACGGATCGTCCAGCCGTCTCCGCAGGGGAAATAGTCAGTCAGGATATATCCGTCTTTATCGGTCGTGTAGGCCTTCACCAGTTCGCCGTTCAGATACACGCCGTAAACAGCGCCCTCAAGCGTAGCGTCTCCGCGAGTGTAACCGTAGGGATAACCGAGATCTTCCGCGCTTTTGTATTCGTAATCATCGGCTGCCATCAGCTTCAGCATTGCTGATTGGTCATTGCGGTCAGCGTGTTCGGCATCCAGCTTGTAAATATCCGCACGCCATTTTTTCAAGGTGTTGTCTACGGCGGCTTCGGCTGTTTCTTTCCATGTGACCGTTACGGTCTGATCCTCCGGAATAACATAGCGGACAGCCGTGTTTTCTTCGGAAAGTGTGTAGGTGCCTACGGGCACATCCTTGAAGGTTGCCTTTCCGCTGCTGTCGGAAACAGCGTACATATCCACCTGCTGTCCCGTAGTAGAAGTCCCGTACAAGCGGAACTCATGGCCCTCGACCAAGCCATCCTCGGATGTTTTCGTCACAACAAGATTGCCACGCTGCAGAAGATTGCTGAAGGTCACGATGGATGTGCCGCCGGAAACGACGGTGACGGTCTGCGGCGGCAGCGGCACATAGCCCTCATATTCGTATTCGGACACGGTATAGGTGCCGGGCTTCAGGTCCTTTACGGTAATGCTGCCGTCAGAGCCGGTGACAACATCCTCGTTCACGCCATTGCCGGAGATATTCAGCCGGATACCGCTGATCTTGCCGTCTTCAGATTCCTTGACGATCTTTACGTTTCCGGGGATCTCCTCATTCACAGCGGTAAATCTGGCAGCGCCGTTATTGGCGGCGCTGACAGTGACCGTCCACTCGGTCTGCCCGTAGGCACGGTAGTTTGCCGGGAATACCGTTTCCTTTACCGTGTACTGCCCATAGGGGATGCGCTCGATGCTGGAGCCGTGACCGCCGGCGTCGGTCGGGCCGATCAGATACTGTGTGCCGTCCTTCTGTGATGTGGCAACGAAGTAGGCGCCGGCAAGGCCTTTGCCGTTGGTATCGTTTTTCTGCACTTCAATGGACCCGTAGGCCTCTACAAATTCCGGCACAACGACCTGCACGACTGCCTCGGGGTAATCGCCCTTGCTCATACCGACGATGGTAGAAAATTCAGGGCCTCGGTCATTGCCGACGTGGGTGACGAAGTGTTTGCCGTTATAATAGCCTGCATAGATCGCCACATGGGCAATGCTGCCTGTCGGGATATGCTTGAAGACGATCAACGACCCGATGGGGATTTCCTCGGAAGGATTGAAGTTACTTCCGTCCGAGCTTTGCGTAAAGCCGATGCGTCTGGCCTTACCGCTCTCCACCCAGCCGTTCGCCGCAGTGTTATAGGCGGTTGCCGATCTCGGATTGGACGGGCAAGGCGCAGTGGCGGTATTGATATGCGCCACATTCGGCATATAGTTGTAATAAACATAGCTGACATAGGAGGCACAGCAGAGTCCGTGTGAACGGAACCTGGCAATATCCGGTACGCCGCCGGAATTGGTTTCAAGGCCGGACGGGCCTGTGCCGTAGCCGATACCCGAACGGATCGAGGCGGATACCGAGCTGCCGGTCTTTATAAAGATCGTGCCGTCGTCCTTTTGGGCCTGGACATTGTAGCCGGTATAGGCGAGGGCATCCAGGTAGACATTATCCAGCATATTCGCCGGGATTCCCGAAGCGGGCGCCGCAAAGGCACTGATGGGCAAAGCGGCCACCAGCATTACGGCTGTCAAAAGCATGGACAGCCATTTTTTGAAGCTAAGCTTTTTCTTTGTCATGATGGTTCTTTCCTTTCTTGAAAGAGAAAAGACTCCATCGCATAGGCAATGAAGTCTTTTGGCTTTGATTATTCTGTTTTATCCGTAGTTGTCTTTGGTGAGCGCCACATCGCAGTACCACATTCCGCTTTCGTAGGTGATGCCGACACCGATATACCGATATTCGCCGCTTCCTATGTAAGACCAGTGATCGGGGCTGTTTCGTATCAGGCGAGCCAAAGAGCTTGCTACATAATCGACAGTGCCTGCATATCCGGCCTTGGCGATCGCTTCGCCCGCACAGGCGGTATAATATGGCTCCCCGTCCATTCCGTATGCAGAAGGATCCACATACAACCCGTAGGACAGTGCCGTTGCCGCCGCCCGTTCATCCATGGTGTTGTGTGAGAAGTCCGAGATGATCTGGCGGCTGCGGTATTCGGCATATCCCGTAAGACCGGGCAGCCGGGTGACAGCGGCAGTGCCTTGCGCCGTGCGGTAGTCGTTCAGATACTGTGCGACCAGCTCTGCGATCGCCCCGGCATCGGAAGCCGAAGCATTTGGTACGGTCGGTGTCGTTTCCGTCGGCTCTGTTGGCGGTGTGCTTTCTGCCGGAGCCGTCTTTTCAGTAGGCTCAGTCGGTCCGCCGGAAGATGTGTTTTGTTTCGGCTCCTTTACGGAACTGTCGGAAGTACCGCTTTCCGCCTTGGATACAGCGGTTTCTTCCGGCACTTCGGTAGTTTTGGCAGGCTCGGAAGAGGGCACCGTGCTTTGTTCCGTTTTTTCCTCAGCGGGAGATGTGATATGAGTATCCTCCGAAGGTACAGAGGATGTTTCCGGCAAAGCCTCTTTGCCGCAGCCTGCAAGAGTCAGCAGCAAAGCGAGCAAGACGAAGATGATTTTACGCATAAAAACCCCTCCTTGTTCGGAAATTTCCGTCTTGCTCATATTATACGACTAACACCCACCGTTTTTCAACAGCCTACAGATGCTGCTTGATAATACGGGTGATGATCCCGACCGCCACGCCGCGGTCTTCATCAATGTGCGTCACGGCAAAAGAAACATCGTCCTTCTTGCCGGGCGTGCGCCGGTCGAGGCAGGTGTGGGCAATGGCGTTGGCTCCGTTATTCAAGCGGACATACACCACGCCCTTATGCACATCTGTCACCTTGCCGGCATATTTGCTTTGCACCCGACACTGCTTCAGATAGGTGCGATTGGTGTTCTCGGATACGCTTTTTACATCTGCACGGATGGAAAGCTCCTCCAGACTATCACGGTTGACCTCCAGGATACGGACGAGGATCTGATCCCCGACGGAAAAGCGGTCGTTGGCGTCCCCGATCCAATCCCAGGACAGGTCCCGTGCCATGATCGAGCATTCCACGCCGAAGGCTTCAATGCGTACTGCCTTTTCCGCCACGGCAATCACACGGGCCTGCACGGTGCGTCCCTCATAAATGCGGTATGCGCCGGAGGTATCCTGGTTCATGTAAAAGACCTGCCGCTTTTTGAGCATCGCTTCCTTGCGGCTTGCCACAACGGTGCGTGTTTTCTGATCCACGCCTTTCACGATGAAGTCGATCTCGCAGCCCAGCATATTGCTGAGCAGCTTGTTCTGGCGGCGGATCATTTCGGTATACTCCGTGCCTTTGAGGTTCTTTTCCAACTTCACGAGCATTTCCTTCAGCGGGATGACTACACGAAAACCCTTGTAATCTACAACGGCGAGTGTTTTCCCGGCTTCCGTTTCTTCCACGCCGCCGAGCATTCCGGTCAGGATACGATGCGAACGGTTGGAAGTCAGGATCTCGTGCCATGCGGCGTCCATCTCATGTGTCTCGGTCGTAACTTCACCACCGACCTCCAGCGTCAGAATAGGATCCGTCTTCGGCTTATTCTGCCGATCCGCTGCTGCGGCTTCTTTTTTCTTTGCAGCGGACTCCTTGGGGGCAGCCGGTTGAGGCTCGGGTAAAGCTTCCGCATCCACGGCATCCGTTTTCTTTTTGCGGGTGCGTTTGGGCTTCGGCGGCTCTTCGACAGCCGGCTCGGTAGGTACTTCGGCGGCAGGTTCGACGGGAACGGGCTCAATGTCGGTCACCTCCGCAGTGCTTTCGGTCGTTTCCACCGCAGCGGTAACTTCCGGATCTTCTTTTTTCTTAGGCATAGGTTGATTCCTCCTTTAGTTTTTGGACATGATACTGTCTTTGTCGGTTGGCACCACATTGGATGCCGGCGCTCTTTTCTTTCTGCCCGGTTTTTTGACCGGCGCAGGCGATACTTCTTCCACCTCCTTCGGTTGCTTTTTTTGCCACTCGGGTATATGTGCAGAAGCCTTGCAGGAAATCATCTTTTTGCTTTCGGGGTGCTTTGTGTAATCGCATTTGTCCACCTGCAATAGCTTGCGGCCTCGAATAATGATGAGCGCCTTGCTGATCGGCAGCCGCAAGACCTCATCCATCGTCAGCAGCTTTCGCTTGCCGACGCCGCTGGTCTCTCTGTATTCCGGTGTGTAGTTGGAGATCCGCCAGGTGCCGAGCTGCTTTGCCTTGCTCTGCACATGCACGGAAACCTCGCCGGAGCGGTCGCTGATATATTTTGCTGTCAGCTCATCCACGCAGCCGAGAAAAAGCTGCACATCGCTGTTGCCGAGGATCTCCTGCCATTGGTTCAGCGGGTATCGGTTCTGAAGTCCGGCAAGATTCTGGAACACGCAGCTCATACTGATGTTTCGGGAGCGTATCACGCTGATTTTCCGGCTGAGGTCGGGAATAACGCCGCAGGCCGTCAGTTCTTCACCGAGCACATGAACGGGGATAGGCAGCTTGCCGCCCTCGCAGTTTTTGTCTGCATACCGCACCAGCTTGATAAAAACAAAGGACAGAAACAATGACGATAAAAAGTCGAAGGTACTGTCCTGGTCGCTGGTGATACAGAAATAAGCGCAGGGCTGCTGTCCCGGTAGCTCCATATCTATCTCATCAAAGGCAGTCATATTGCAGATGGATCTGTTCTGGAACACCTGCAGTCTTGAGCCAAGGCCGATGATCACGCCGCTGCGCACGGTATCGGACGCCTGCTGAAAAATGGCGTAGGGGGCTTTCGCCGGATGCGAGGACGGCAGCATATTGAACAGGCTGTTCAGCTCTTTTTCATCGCAGTGAGTCAGCAGCCGATAGACCTGCCCGATATTCTTCCTCTCGGGCGGATACCCCTGCTCCACATAGAGGACTAACGCTTTGAGCAGATTCATTTCGGCGCTGTCCCAGAAGTGGTCGCCCCGTTCCGAGCCGGTGTTTTTGATAATAACATCGCAAAAGCGCTGCGCCATCAGCTCATCGCCCTCGATCTCCGCAAGGCAATTCCACGAGTCCGAATTTTCCGGGCACACAAGGTTGAACACCTTAACGATATGCGTCTTGCGCAGCAGCTCACTGGTCTTTTCGTACAGCTCGGATTTCGGGTCGCAGATGATCAGGGATTCCATTTTGCCGTCCTTGCCCGGAACGGTCGCCTGCAAAATGCGATTGATACAGTAAGCCCTCGTTTTCATGCTGCCGCTGGCACCGTACACCGCCACATTTTTGTTGAGCATACTTTCCTCCGGCATACACACATACCGTCCGTTCAGCAGCCCGAAGATCGTGCCGTTATGGTTTTTTAGGCTCGTTCTTAGATCAAAGATCTCCTCGGCTTCCTTTTCACTCATAAATCCGGATGTGCCGTAGGTGCCTTTCTTGGAATAGATGAAGTTGCGGTCCTTGTCGTATTCGCCGGTTTCACTGTAGCCCATACGCATGACCATAACGATGAGCAGCGCCAGCGCTCCCACACAAATGAGAATGCCGACTATGCCGTATGGCATAGTAAAAATGGCACGCAGGCACTCGCCCATGCTGTAGGACGGCATTGCGGGTGAAGTCCCGTTGCCGGGCGTTCCGCCGGCAGCCTGCCATTCGTGATAATTGCGCATAAACTGAGCAATATATCCGCCGCCGTAGAGCAGACCCAGCAGAAGGGGAGGAAGCGCCAGCAATATGCCAAACAGTCTTTTCTTCTTACTCAAAAAAGCTCCTTTCCCATTTTTCAAAATCAATGGTCTGAAATTTTACCCGGCCGCTGCAATAGCGTTCCAGAGCTTCCCGCTGAAAGTCAAAGCAGATTAGCGTGCCGCACTTGTTCTGCAGCTGCAACGCCGTATCAAACCGTTTGATACGGGGCAGGTCACAGAAGAAAGAAAGCAGCACCGGCTCGCCGTTTCGGTCGGCGGCATCACATTCCAGGTTGCCTGCAAAATCACATTCGTACAGGTCAGCATACAGAATATCCGTGAGCCGTTCCGTCAGCGCCCTGCTGCATAGCAGGCTCAGCAGCCGTTCTCCCTTGCGGTCGTTTGTGAGAAAATAAAAATGCTCATAATTTCCGTCAAGGACAAAATACTGCCGTCCCTCGTTCTCTTTGAGAATGTCACAGGCTTGCTCCATACTGTCTGCCAGCAGGAGCCCCTGTACCGCCTCGGGCGGATACTGGTGCGGCAGGCGCTCCCGGCACAGCACCGTTTTCATCAGTGCCTTTGTCCGCATTTCGGATTTGTACTCCCATTTCATTAGGGAATTGCCGAGGTCGTAGACCACGAACACATCGGTAGGGGTGAGCAGCACACCGACCGAACGGGCGCCGCGGATCTTGGCGAACACCGTTCCCATCTCCTTGATCTCCCGTGAGTTATAAAATGCCGGAACCGTTATGGAAAGAGAATCGGTTTCCTCCCATTCGGGAGAAAAAACATCCGGCTTTTCATCTCGAAAAATCAGCACACCGGCATTTTTCATTGTCAGTGTCGCTTCAGCCACACGGTGAAGGCGCAGGCGACGTGTGATCTCGCTTTTTACCAGATTGGTCTCGGCAGAACCGGACAGCGAAAAGGAAAAGCGTTCGGGCGCATCACGGCAAAGGGCTTTCTTGACCGGGGCCGTCAGCCTGTATCCACGCACACCGTCACGGTAATAAGTCCGCAGCAGCTTTTGCAATTTGAGAACTCGGACAACATTCAGCTTATAACTGTCGCCGCCAGGGAGTCGGCAGAGTTGATCGGCCGGAAGCTCGCCCGACACGGCAACAAGCTCAAGCAGCGTGTAGCCCACCGTCTGCTTATCCGGCAGACCGTTTGTGCAGCGCATAGCGCACCACCTCCTTTTGCTTTGAATATTACCGAGGTTGCTGATAACCCGGGTAGTTTTTCGGCTTCGGCACGGCGGAAAAAGCCTTGATTTACGGGCGTCTTTGCCTTACCGTGCCGTGTCGTGAAATTTCCGCCCGCCAACCGCTAAAAATCCGATATGGTTTTCAGGCTCTTTTCCCGTTCATTCAGCCACTTCGGAAAGTCCTCTTTTGCCATTACGGAAATGCGTGTACAGTCTGCTTCACCGATCTCCGTTGTGTTATAGGCATCCACCAAAAGTCCGGTATCGTCTACCATAATGAAAGTGGACAGCACATCCAAAAGCTGTTTGAGCTCCAGATTGTCGTAATCCCGCACCCGGCGGTTATGAAATTTCTCGCTGTAAATATGCGAAAAGCACACAACGCACTGCCGAAACTTTGGCAGCCCATTGTTGTCCGAATACTGGCTCAGAGTGAAATACAACGGGTCGATCAGAAATTCCGTGCTTTGCCGCTGCTTTCGCTTGGGCAGTAGGCACGGCAGCGTGATCTCCAGCATATTCTTCTGCGCCTGAATGCGGATACCTTGCACCACACCGGCAGAAGCGAGATAGGTTTCCTTCCGTGTGGTCGTTGAGCCGTATAACAGATGCCGCATACGGCAGGCGATAAGCTCGCTGCGTAATGCGGCATCGGTAGTCAGCATAGCATAATTTTCCGGATAGTTTTCTATATCCGTCTTTTCGATGGCACAAAGGGTGTTTGACAGCTTTTCTATGTCGCCCTTGATGCTCCCGATTCGTCTTGAAATACTTGTTCTGTCCAATGCGGTCCTCCTATTCCTGCTTATAATACTGAACAGCGCCGGTGTTCATATCCACGGTGCAGTACGCCGTCACATCGGGGATGTTCAGCTTGCCGATCTGCTCGGCGCTTTCCACGATGACGATGCGCTTTTCCGCATCGCCCGGCTGCTTGGCGACAGCATGCTCGATCAGAGCCTCGCCGCCTGTTTCTACATAGATGACCTCGTACAGCTCGCCGTCGGCAATAAAGATCAGCTTTACCGGGAAGTCCGTAGAAGAGTGGTAGTCCACCCGGTCGATAAAATCTACCAGCACCCAAAGCGCCGCCAGCATTTCGTTGTCGGCGTGAGCTTCGGTGCCGTCGTGATATAAGTCGGAATGTTCGTCCCGAAAGATCCGTCCCTGCCTTAGAAAGAAGGACAGAAGATTATCGATCTTTTCTTCCTTTCCCGGATAGAGCCGCAAAAGCTGATCGTGCCGCATATAGTGATAGGTCGTGATATTCCGCAGCATATCCGCAGCCTCTTTGCTGTATATCTCTGCTCGTGTTTTCATTTCGATCTCCTTTCTATACGCATTAAAAGCGTATTAAATCCGCAATGATGCCTTAATGCGTATAAATTCCGTATTCGGTCGGTATTATCGCTTTTTCTGCTCGACCAGCTCCTGCAGCTCACGGCGGTCGGTCGTGATCAGGCTTTTCTCCAAGTCGCTGCACCGGAACTCGACCGTGATGTTATTGTTGTTGGTGCTGATCAGTCCGTTGCCTCGCTCAAAGTGGGTGATCTCCATAACCTCCGCCTCGGACAGATGTAAAATACTCTGTACCCGCTGCGCCTCCTCGTCTTCAAGATTGAGGACGATTTTGGTCTTACAGTTGTTGATGATGCCTTTGCCGTATTTTCCGTCGTCGAGAGCGAAGAAATCATTGAGATCCTGCGTAGCGAAAACAGCGCTGCCGCCATAGCCACGGATAATTTTGGCGATCTCCAGCACAAAGTTTGCGGCAAGCCGGTTGGCAGAGCCGCCGATCAGCGCCCAGCATTCGTCGATGAAGATGGTCTTTTCCACGGTACGGTTTTGCTTTGCCTTATCCCACACATAATCAAGCGCCACGAACATTCCCGCCGTCAGCAGATCGCCGGACAGCTCGGAAATATCCAGCACCGTGTATTTGTTATCCAGGTTGACATTGGTGCGCTGGTTAAAGGTGCTGGCCGAGCCGTGTACCAAACGGTTGAGGATATTTGCCAGGCGTTTGGTTTCGGGTGCGGTAATGAGAATGTCATACAGGTCGCCCAAAATCGGCATTTCTCTGTAACGGTTGGGATCATCCGGGTCTGTGAGCGTATCATTGTCGTGGGTGATCCCCTTGGCATTGTAGGTCTTGATAAGGGCCTCGTCCAAAAGCTGCCGTTCTTCGTGGGTGATGTCGGGGATCAGCAAACTGAAAAAGATGTGCAGCTGCTGAATTTTGGCGGCAAGCTCCGATTTCTCGATCGGAGCGCCGTCCAACAGCTCATCCACTGACCGATCGGTCTTGCGTATCTCCATGACATTGATACAGTTTTTCGATGCCGGAGAGATCTGAATGAACTCGCCGCCCGTATTACGGCAGGCACGCAGAAATTCGTGTCCTTTCAGCGGAGCGATGATAAATACCTGGGTGCCTTTTCGCCGCATCCGCAATGCCATCAGCTGCAAGGTGAAGGTTTTACCTGCACCGCTGGTTCCCATGATCGCAATGTTGGCGTTCTTATAGACTGCGGAATTGAAAATGTCCACGATCACAAGGGAATTGTTGTATATGTTAACACCGAGCAAAATGCCGTTATCGTCGCTCAGCTCATAAGCGGTAAAGGGATAGCAGCTTGCCGCCCCGCTTGTCAGCACATTGCGCTTGGAGCGCTCATATAGGTGCTTCTCCGGATTCGTCAGCGGCAGCGACGACAAAAAGCCTTGTTCTTCCCGAAATGAGCAGGGCACGATATTGAGATCCTGCGAGATAAGCAGCTTTCGCATTTCACGCTCACGCCATTCCAGATCCTCGGCGTTGTCGGCGGTCATCGTAATGAGGATGTTCATATAATAAAAATCCTCATTGTTGGAAAGCCCCTCCTTCAAGAAGTAACCGCTGCGGATAGCACCGTCCAGATCGTCAAAGTCGCTGTTGGTATCGCTGGCTTCTCGGATCTTGGAACGGTTGATACGAAGCTGCTGACCGAGCTTGTTCACCATACGCTCCTTCGGCTGACGGGTCAGAAACAGGTCGATGTCGATCCCGTCGCCGGCATTGACAAGCAGACTCAGCCAACCGGCCGCCACTTGGGATTTGTAGCCGTAGGACGGGATCAGTAGATATGACCGATATTGCCCGTCCACACAAATGTATTTGGCGTGGGTAAAATCCAGCGTGCGCGGCGCAAAAAACTCCGTACACGGAATGGCGTCCGTATCCTTTCCTGCTGCGATATAGCTTGAAAGGACATCCTGCACTCTCTGCGGAAGCGGAATATCCGAGCTTTCCTGGCGGCAGAGGATGTTATACAGCACATCCACCGTGAATTCGTCTTCGTTTCCCGGCGTCAGCACCTCATTGCCGCATTGCTTCAAATAGTTTGCCGCCGTCCTTGCGGCGGTTTGCAGAGAGGCAATGGCATCGGCTTCTTCATTGCTGCCGCGCCGTCCGACCTGCTCATATTCAAAGGCGACAAAGAAACGGCGGGTAGTCGCTTCACGGGAGCCGATCCGATTGATGAGCTTTAGGTAATCCTCCTGCAGACTCCGACAGTTTGGATCGGTTTCAGCTTCCATTTCACGGCGGACAATCTCGGTGTGCTTATTGAGGTCCGCACGCTTTGTCAGCACCTTAAATTGTATCCTGACCGGACTGATCTTCAGGTAGCTGATAAAGGAGTAGATAATGCTCCGCTGTTCTCTGGCGCTTCGGAGCAGAAAATTGATCGGCACGACCTCGATCAGCTTGATATACCGGTGATCCTTGGTGTAGATAATGCCGTTTGCGATTTTTTCAATCGGCAGGTACTCCGCTACGGGGTTGAGAAAGAGCGAGTCTGCTTTGCTCCTGCGGTGCGGTTTTTCCCGTTTTGGTGTCTTTGCCGCCCGGAGTTCTTCGGTATGCTTTTTCTTTGCCGACCGCTTGCGGATAACACCGGCGATCTCCGATAGCATCGACTCGTTTTCCGACGCAGGCTGCTTTTCTTTTTTTGGTTTCGGCTTCTTCCGTACCTCCTTCGGCTCTGTCTTGCCGACCACACGGCGGTTCTTGAGCCACTTGAAAAAGGCAACGATATACGAAGAAAGCGGCTCGCCGGCAACACCCATCAGCGCAAATAAGGCAAGCGGCAGCGCCGTCAGGCAAAGAATGATAATACGGACGGTGAGTGAAAGGTCAAGAGAGAAAACCGGCACGCCTACCGCTGCGGCAAGTACGCCGGCTTCAATCACATTCCGTATTTTGAACATCCCTCCAAATAAGGTGCTGCCCTCGATAAAATTTGGAGGGATGATGTAAGTATCGTGATGTTCACTGTTTTTGCTCATCAAAACCTCCTTCTTGTTTTCCGGATTCTTTATCGGTGATGCGATATTCTTCCTGCGCCTCGTGCCAATTTATCTGAAATAGGCACATGAACACGCAGCCAAATGCACCTCCGATAAGAAACGCTATTGTTGTCCACATGGTTTTCCTCTTTTCTATCCAATGATCCAGAAAGGTCCGCCGGCTCCGGCGTGGGTACTTGCCTCATTCAGAATGATGGACAGATCCCACTCCATACTGCTTCGGTCGTAACTTGCCGGATCGGCTACAAGTATTTTCCCATCCTTTACACCACGCAGGACGATAAAGTGACCGGAGCTTGTGAAATGCCCCTTCAGCATAATGGCGACCACCAATTTGCCGTCAGTCAGAGCGTCTGCAATTTTCTGCCCGTCCGAAGCCGTACAGCCCTCAACATTCAGTCCCCACGCTTTTGCAGCGGCAGGGATCAGCGCGTGATAGGAGCCGCTGCCCGAACACCAATAGCCGTTTTCATACGACCATCTTGCCATCTCGATGGGGTCAACGGTATCGTTTGTCAGCGAGGATACAACGATCGACATCGCCGTAGGCCCACAGCCGTAGCCGCCGATATTGTCAGTGCCATACGGCTGCCCCGCATAGCGTTCATCCAGCTGATTGAAATAGACGACCTCGGTTTGCCCGTCCGTAAAGCGGATATTACCGAGCGAGGAAACCGTTGTATACCCAGCAGGAAGACCCTGAAACATACTGTCCCCGAGGAACAGACTGAGGTTATACGCATAATCGTCGGCAAGGTCCTTCTGCTCGGCGGTCAGATGGAATACCTCATCGGCAAAGTAGGCTTCACCGTTGTAGGAAACGGTATAAACGATCCACTTTTCCGTGGTTGTCGTTACGGTTTCCGTTGTGGTTTCCTCGCCGGTCGAGGCATCTACCGTTACCGAGGTCGTGACCGTTTCAACTGTGCGTTCCTCTTCCTTTTTGGTATAGGAATAGAGCTTGTCCTTGCCGCTGCGCAGCATGGATTCCATATCCGATACGGACACAGCGGCATAGTCCTCGTTCTTTGCCGCACAGTATTGTCCGACAAACTGATTGGCATTGAAATTCGGTGAGCTTTCATAAGGGTTTATGACCTCTTTGCCGTCAGCGGTACAGGCAACGTAATCGTTGTCTATTGCGCTCAGCGTATCGGTAAGCGCCTCGGACAGCACACGGCTCACGGCAGTAGAGATCTCGGTCAGATTGCTGTCGATTACCGCACTGCTGTTCATAATCGGCGTATCGGGGTCGGCCGGAGAATGAGAATTACCGAAGCCTCCGAATATGATTCCGGGGAGCATACACAGAATGAGGATCGGAATCATCAGCACGGCGGTCGCCGCAATGATAACCTTACCGACAAACTTTCGGTTTTCCCACGCAAAGCCGGCAACGGCGCCCCACACACCTCCGGCAGCCGCACCCTTGGCAGCGCCGGCGATGGCTTTTCCGGTTTTAACAGCACCTCGCACCGCTTGTGCGGCCTGTGCGCCTTTCTGCAACGGTTCAGCAACCGGACGACTGTTATCCGCCATCAGATCTTATCCTTTCGCCGGGGAGCTTTCGGCAGCCTTTTGACAAGGCTTTCCTCATAGACAATACTGCCGTCGTCTGCTTTATGGGGCTTTCGCTCTACGGTATCCGTTGCATATTGCTTATACCAAGAGGTGCCGTCAGCAGCCGTGACGGTCGTGTATTCTCCTTCGGGCGGCATATACTGGTCGGTGTGATACATTCCCATGGCGATGCCCTCCGGATGCTCGTCATTCGTTTCGGTTGCGAAGATATGTCCGCCTCCGATCTCCACATCGGAAAAGGACGGGACTCCTTCCGCATCCGACCCGAGCGCCGTATATCCCATATAGGACATAAGAGAGTCCGCAGCGCTTTCACCGGAAATAGAGCCGGTCGAAGAAATATTGCCGGTTGCGATCTTGCCGATCACACTGTTGGCGAAGCCTCCTCCCTTACCGAGCGAGGAATTGAATGCCATACCGCCGAGGCCGCCGCTTTTTGAGCCGTTGGCATTGTTAATGGCGGTGTTTGTGACCTTTCGGCTCACAACGCCGGAAAGCCCGCCCTTCATAAAGGTGTTGCCTCCGCCGCCGGAACTCCTGCCGGAGCCGCCGACTTTACCTGAATAATTTTTTGCCACTCCGATCCCACGCATAGCAATCATCGCCTCGGCCAGCATAGAGCCTCCGGTGTGTCCGACATTGATGCCGAGAGAGGACATAAAGCTGTCGATCTTCTGTGACACCTTCAAAAAGGCAATTGCGCACAGAAACCATACGAACAGATTTCCGGTGACAGATTCTTTCCCGACGGCGTTTACCTGATCCTGTACTTCGCTTTCGGTCAAAGCAAACGCCGGAACGGTCGTCAGCGAAATGGTCACGGAAACGGCAAGCAGGATAATGAGTATTTTATGTTTTCTTTTCATCGTTCCTCCTTAAAGTGCCAAAGGGTTGGAGAGAAACTGCCCCACCATACTGGTAAAGAGCCGCAGGCACCAGGCGTTCATCAGAAGCAGGAATACCTGTCCGCCGAACATACGGCACCAGCTCTTAAAGATGTTGGAAGTGGTCTGCGATGCGCCCACGGCAAAGGCGACCGGTGCGGTAAATACCAGCACGCCGAGCAGTACATAGCGCTCCGCCGCTTCAAACAGCAGCTTGATGTAATTCCAAGCCAAAATCAGTATGAGTATCAGTGCGATCAATGCCACGGTACCGCTTGCACATACGCCGAGTATCGTCAGGAAAACGGAATTGAAGCTGGCAAAGTCAAGCGGCGGCAATTCGGAATTGAGTATCCACTGATAGGGTGTCCCTCCGATTTTCAGTATGATATTTACGATTTCGTCCGCAAAGTAGGCCAGCAGAATAAAGAGTATGGAACGGATGGAAAGTTTCACGGGATCTTCCGCTTCAATGCCGGCGGAAAGCCCGTAATTCTTAAAGAGCTGCCACACCCAGTTAAGCAGGATGAGCCCAATCGCCAGAGCAACGAATATTTTATACATCGTTTCTGCCGCAGGGAAATACCGCTTGAAGGTGTCCATATTACAGCCCAGTGCGCCCAAAACCGAGGTATTGATAATATCCAGTCCGTTCATGACCTGTTCTGCGATCCACTCTACGATTCCGTCAAGTATGCCCAAGACATCGACCTCCTTTCATTTCGGCGGGAACGGTTATCCGTTCCACTTGCCGCCGGAGAAGAAGGGAGTGATATAGGCCATAATAAAGCCGAGACCGTTAAGGATCGCCCAGGTGATGATGATGCGCTTCAACCAGGCACGGGCTTCGTCCACCGTCCGCCCTGATTTGGAAAAATTCATCATCAGCAGTGCGATAGCGGCGGTCACAACAGCAGCAATGGTAGAGATCGTGAGGATCTGCGTATACACATCCTTCATGATCTCGTTGGCCTTTTCCCATACCGTTGTCGCCGCAAAGGCGGGCATCGTGTTTGCCGCCAGCATCGTGGCGCTGAGAAAACCGGCAAAAAGAAAACGCCCCCAGTTGATATGGCGGCGCTCCTTCCGGTCCTTCGGCTTTGTGGTTTTCAGTTGATTTTTCACTGTGTACCTCCTTGAAAAAATATTAAGCCGCCCCGAGAAATGGGGGCGGCTTGTGCGGTTGCGCCGATTAGGGCAACAAAAAAACACCATCGAAAAATGGTGTCCGTTTTTCCCTGTCGGCACTTGATACAGTTTTGAGCATACACATTATAGCACATACGGATTTGCGCCACAATAGCAAAACACTGCCAATGTACTGCCATTCACCGCCGATTTACTGCCAACGCTATTTATCGGGGAAAAATTGCTCCAAAAGACTCAAGCTATCCCGGGAAGTATAGCCCCACAAGATTGAAGAAAGAGCCTCCACAGCATTCTTTCGCCTGCGGAAAAAGGTGCGTTCGCTGATGTCAGACACATGGGGCCGAATCATTTCGATAATCTCATCCACGCTCCGATACTGCTGTGGCGATAGGTAGCTGTAATAGAGCAGCCAATAATACATCTCGCCGTGTTTATGCTTGTTTCGCATGATATTGACCGAGGTTTCCAGCAGCTTCAGCATTTGATAGCTTTTTTCAATGCTTCTGGCCTGTTCTTCAATGCCGTTATCCGAAAAATCCACGCCGGCAAGGTAGATGGAGTCCAAAAAGTCCTTGATGCTGCTGCCAACCTCCATCTGAAACCGCCGTTTGACCTGCTGCACCGACAGCTCCAAGCCCCACACCACATCCCGGTATTTTTTCAGAAGCAGGTAGGTATCGTGAAATCTCTGGTCTTCCGGCATCTGTTCCGGTTGCTTTTTCATCGGTCACACCTCCTCCACGGTTATGGGCGACAGCCGCACCTCAAACTGGAATATCTCTGTGGAATTCTTGCAGGACAGCACAAGCAAATAGCGATAGTCTTTCAGTTTCCTGAGATCGCAGATATGAATAAATGCTTCCCTGCAATCGTCGGATAAGGGTAATAACTTACACTGGAGCCTCGGGCATGAAAAGCACGGAAAGCCCTGTGCAGCAAGGATTTTTGCCGCTTTCTGCAGAATGATCTCCGTGTGCGATTTTGAAACGCCGGAACTGTTTTCTGACACGCTGCCTTCCTCCGTTTCTTCGTCCATCTGAATATGGATATTAAGCGACATTGCCACCTCATCCTTGTCGATCATCACATCGGAGATCTGGAACATTGTCGAGAGATATTGCTTGAGGTAGATGGCAGTGCCGTGCGTCCCGGGAAATGCGACCATAGACAGATAGCCGAGCTCCTGCATTTTACGGAGATAGCGTCCTGCGGTCGCCTTGGACACACCCCAGCGCTGTGCAAGCTCCGCATACCCGATGAGCGGGCTTCCGGTGCCGTTTCTCATATACACGACGGGACCGACCTCCGAGCCTTGCACCTGCGTATCGTTGTATACGGTGTTGATCCACAGATCCAGCATAGCGTCCATTTCAGAACAGCGACCGGCGCTGACCAATTCATTGGCGACCGAGATCGGCAGAAAGAAGAAGCCGGTATCCTTCTGGCACGGGGCGTTGTACTCTAAAACTCTATTGTATTTGCACCATCCTTTAATCTTGAATTTCACCAGCTTGCCTCGGCCGAGCAGCGTATAGGTGATAAGGTGTCTGTCCTGCAGCTCCCTAAGAATGGCAAGCGCCTGATGCTGAAAGCGGGTGCGGAACCACTCGGTCAGCTCGCTCACACGGCAGAGCCATTCGCCGGGATAGATCGTGTAGCTGATTCCATCGATCTGTTTATAGGAAGTGCGGAAGTTTGCGAAGCAGGACAGCACCGTGAAATGGTAAAGCCTTGATGTGCCGCCGACACGGATGTTTTTATCCTTCATCAGCAGCCCGATAAATTGCCGGTAGATCCGGCAGCGTGGATAGTCCACGATCTGCTTTAATTCTAATTGATACTCTGACATAGTTGTTTCCTCCGAAAATAAAAAGCACGGTACAGACATCATGATGAGATCTGTACCGTGCTATGTATCTTGATTTTTCTGGCATTTTGTGTTATACTAAATTCTAGAAAACATATCAGTTCTATCCGCCAGCAAAGACGGATGTTGCCGATTTGGCGTGACTGGCTGTAAGGTGTCCTTGCTAATTTCTTGCTAATTGGAGTTCGAATCATCACGCAAAATTAGCAGGAACAGGAGAGACGAAAAAACATTGTGTTCGCTAAAAAAGTCAGTGTTTATGCGGGTTTGGAGCGTCGTGAGAGACCAAACTGCATTAGCGAAAAATGTATAAAATGTGCTCCTAAGCGTAAGGTCGGGGGTTCGAATCCCTTCTGGGACGCCAAAAAGGAAACGACGATTTTCACCGGAAGATCGCCGTTTCCTTTTTGTTTCTTGTACCTCTCCGTCAGGACACTTAGCCTTCCCATGGCTCGCTCTGCTTTTTTCGGGCACTTTCGGGCAAATTTCACGCAGCACTTGCATTCTCATCATAAATATAATAAAGAAAATGTGTATTTTGCACATTTAATCCATGCAAAAAAAGAGGGAGAAAGGAAGTATCGCCATGGACTGCCTGTGCGAGGAGGACAAAAACCTCCAAACCGTGGAGCTGCTGATCCGCTTTATCAACACCCGCCGCGCCGATTCTATCAAGGAAGCCCTGCAGGAGTACGACAAGCTCATGGCCAACCGCCAGCTGCTGGAGATCGAAAAGCAGAAGCTGCAGCGAACTGCCTCGGAGCACGCCGACCGCATGCAGCAGTTGGAGGCGCAAAAGCGCCACCAGTCCGAGCTGGAATATCTGGCGCGGGACAGCGCCCGAAGCCGTGCCCAGATCGTCGATCAGCTCAACAGCATCGGCAATATCATTTACTACGACCTCCGCTTCTGACCGGATATTTCTCCCTGCTTTTTAAGGCTCTGCCGCAGCTGCGGCAGAGCCTTTTGTCTGTCGAAAAACTTATTTCCAGCCAGTCCACAGGATGGTATTGCAATCTGTTCCGTAGATCTTCGATGCAGTCTTCATCCCTGCATGGATCAAATAATATCTTGGTGTGCATACATAAGCAGGGCGCCGGCCATATGGCCGGCGCCCATTTTACATTTGAAATATTTATCTCTTTCCCTTGTCGTAGGGGATGCCCTCTGCCTTGGGGGCGCGGGACTTCTTGGAGGTGAAGGCCAGCACCACCAGCGTGATGATATACGGCAGCATCCGGTAAACATGGGAGCTGATGCCGATCTCCGCCAGCCAGTACACGCCGTCGCCGTTGATGTCCAGGCTGGAGTAGGCCGCGGCAATGCACTTGAACAGGCCGAACAGCAGCGATGCTCCGGCGATATTCAGCGGCTTCCAGTTACCGAAGATCATAACCGCCAGCGCCAGGAAGCCGAAGCCGGCCACGTCGCCGTTGGAGCTGCAGTTGGCGGTGGTCAGCGCGTACACGAAGCCGCCCATGCCGGCCAGCGCACCGGAAATGGTGGTGCCTGCATACCGCATCTTATACACGTTGATGCCCAGCGAGTCCGCTGCCTGGGGATTCTCGCCGCAAGAGCGCAGCCGCATACCGAACTTGGTCTTATACAGCAGGATGGACAGCACCACAAAGATGATCAGGCAGATATAGGTCGCCAGATACACCTTGTTCAAGAACGTGTTGCCCAAAAAGCCCAGATCCGCGTCCTTGTCGAAGCCCAGCGTGGTCTTCTTGATCATGAACCAGCTGGCCGAGTCGCCGGTGGCCATCTGCAGCACGTTCTGGTTGGCAATGATGCGGATGAGGAACAGCACCAGAGCCGGAGCCATCAGGTTCAGTGCCGTGCCGCCGATGGTCTGGTCGGCTCGCAGGTTCACGGACGCAAAGCTCAGCAGCAGGGAGAAGATGGCGCCCATCACGGCGGCCACCAGCATAGCCAGCAGCTCGAAGCCCTGCAGGGCGAGCCAATCGCCCGACTTTTTAGCGGCGTCAAACACCTGCGCCTGCTGCATCATGCGTACGAACAGAACGCCCACAAATGCGCCGAAGATCATGATACCTTCCAGAGCGAGGTTGATGATACCGCTTCGCTCGGCGAACACGCCCGCCAGCGCCACGATCATCAGAGGGATCGCAAAGATCAATGTCTGTTGGATCAGAAATGTCATGCGTCCTCCCCTCCTTTCTCCTGCTCACCATCTGCACCCATCGAAGGCTCCTCTGCCGCATCCGGCGGCGTTTCCTCCGGCGCGTCCAGCGGCTGCGCCGCGGCCTCCGGCGGGACAGGCGCCGTGGTAACGGCGGCCTTCTTCAGCTCCTTGCGCTTTCTGATGTTCACCAGCATCATCCGGATCACCAGCGAGAAAGCGGACAGATACACGATAACGGCAATGATAACGTCGGTGATATACTCATTATAGGCCGTGAGGTTGGTCAACTGCATGCCCACGATATTCAGCATAGCCATAAAGATACCGGCAAAAATGACGCCGATGGGGTTGTTGATGGCCAGCAGCGCCACGGGGATGCCGTTAAAGCCCACCACAGGCAGGGACTGATACGTCGTCCAGTAGAACTCCGTGTTGCCGGAGAGCCAGTACAGCGCTGCGCCGGCGCCGGCCAGAGCGCCCGCAATGGCCATAGACAGCACGATGTTCCGCTTGTCGGGGATGCCGGCATAGCGGGCGGCGTGGCGGTTGCTGCCGCAGGCCTTGAGCTGGTAGCCGAAGGTGGTCTTCTGCATGATGATATACACCACGATCGCCAGCAGGATCGCCAGCAGAACGCCGCCGTTGACCTGCGAGCCGGGGAACAGCTTGTCCAGCCCCAGCTTCGGGGTGGCCACGCCGTTATAAGTCGTCTTGTAAATATAGCCGGACTTGGTGCTTTCCGCTATATTCTTGAAATTACTGATATCAAACATCCACGTCACAAGGTTGGCGGCGATCCAGTTGGTCATGATGCACGCCAGCACCTCGTTGATGTTCAGCAGCGCCTTCAGCAGGCCGGGGATAGCACCCCACAGTGCGCCCGCCAGCATACCGCCCAGCAGCGCCAGCACCCAGATGACACCTGCGGGAACGGAGGAAGACGGGATGCCGAGTGCAATGCACAGGGAGGCCAGCGTGCCCATCAGGTACTGACCCGGCGCGCCGATGTTGAACAGACCCGTCTTAAAGGCCACAGCCACGGAAAGACCGGTCATGATAAGCGGGGTGGCACGGAACAGCATGTTGCCGATATTCTGCGCGTTAAAGCCCCAGGTCAGCGAACCGGCTGCGTCGCGGCCGGTGCTGAGGATGCCGGCAAAGATGAGGCGAATGCCGTCCCAAATGCTGCCGCTGGTGATCTTCGGCTCCACCAGACCTACGATGAGCACCACAATGCCGCCCACCAGCAGGCCGACCACAATGGAGATCAGCGAGGACAGCAGCTTGTTGAAGCCGTCGCTGCGGCCCAGAGTCTGCAATTTCAGCTTCATGCCTGCTCACCTTCCTTCCCCATACGCTTTGCGCCGGCCATGTAAAGACCCAGCTCCTGCACGGTGATCTCCTTCGGATCAAATTCGCCCACAATCTCACCCTCGTACAGCACGAGGATCCGATCGGACAGGCTCATAACTTCGTCCAGCTCCAGCGACACCAGCAGCACGGCCTTTCCTTCGTCCCGCTGCGCCACAAGCTGGCTGTGGATGTATTCAATGGCGCCCACGTCCAGTCCGCGGGTGGGCTGCACCGCCACGATCAGCGGCTTTTCCCGATCCAGCTCGCGGGCGATGATAGCCTTCTGCTGGTTGCCGCCGGACATGCTGCGGGCAATGGTCACCGGCCCCTGACCGCTGCGCACGTCGAACCGCTCGATAAGGTTCTCGGCGTACGCCCGCACGGCGTCCCGCTTGATGAACCCAGCGTGCTGGAACTGCGGCTCCCGGAAACGCTGCAGCACCAGATTGTCCTCCAGCGTGAAGTCCAGGATCAGGCCGTGCTTGTGCCGGTCTTCGGGAATGTGGCTCATATTTGTGCTCCGCTGGTGAATGGAGCAATGGGAAATATCATGGCCGCACAGGGTGATCTTGCCCGTAGACTTGTCAAGCCCCGTCAGCCCGTGGATCAGCTCCGTCTGGCCGTTGCCGTCGATACCGGCGATGCACACGATCTCGCCTGCGCGCACGCTGAAATTCACATGATTCACGGCGTCGCGCTTGTGGGTGTGGGAGGCCACGCACATGTCCTCCACCCGCAGGATCTCCTCCTTGGGCTGGGCAGGCGCTTTCTTCACCTCCAGCTGCACCGGACGACCCACCATCATGTTCGACAGCTCCTGCTTGTTGGTGTCGGCGGTGTTCACGGTGCCGATGTAGCGCCCCTTGCGCAGCACGGTGACGCGGTCGGACACCTCCATGATCTCGTTAAGCTTATGGGAGATGAACAAAATGGATTTGCCCTCTGCCGCCAGATTCTTCATGATCTGCATAAGCTCCTCGATCTCCTGCGGCGTCAGCACCGCAGTAGGCTCGTCGAAAATGAGGATCTCGTTGTCGCGGTACAGCATCTTCAGGATCTCCACGCGCTGCTGCATACCCACGGTGATGTCCTCCACCAGCGCGTCCACGTCCACCCTCAGTCCGTACCGCTCCGACAGCTCCTCCACCTTTTTGCGGGCTTCCTTTTTCTGCACGAAGCCCATCTTGGTAGTTTCAGCGCCCAGAATGATATTGTCCAGCACGGTGAAGACCTCTACCAGCTGGAAGTGCTGATGCACCATGCCGATGCCCAGCGCAGTTGCCGCGTTGGGGTCGGTGATGTTCACCTTCACGCCGTTTTTGCGAATTTCGCCCGCCTCGGGCTGATACAGGCCGAACAGCACGCTCATCAGCGTGGATTTGCCGGCACCGTTTTCGCCCAGCAGGGCGTGGATCTCGCCCTTGCGGAGCTGCAGCGTGATGTCGTCGTTGGCCTTGATGCCGGGGAACTCCTTTGTGATGTGAAGCATTTCGATCACATACTGGGGAGTATTGTCCATGCCGCCACCTACTTTCCTTAGTTTTCTCTTCCCCCGTATAAAACGCAGAAATAATATGTTTATTATACAGTACACCACGCCCGATTGCAAGTCTTACTCTGTGATTTTTACAAAAAAATGCTGGGCATCCCCTTCCGATTTGTGCAAAAAAAGAAGGGCTTTCGCCCTTCTTTTTTATGTAGACTCGAATTACTTCACGATGTTCAGAGTCAGGCTGTCGGTGCTGGCCAGCTTGTTGAAGTCGTTATCCACGACCAGCTTGCCGTCGGCCATATCCTTCAGCATGGCCTTGTACTCGTCAACAGTCCAGCCCTTCAGGGACCAGGTAGCGGTGGGCAGACCCACAGCGTTGTCCTTAGCACCCAGAGTGATCTGCTTGCCGCCGAACTGATCCCAGGTAGAACCAAGAGCGGCAGCCAGAGCCTGCTGAGCAGCCTCGCCAATGCCCTTCATAGCGGAGGTGATAACGGTGTCGGACTCGAAGCTCTGGTCCACGTCCACGCCGATGACCTTGGCATCAGCAGCGGCAGCAGCAGCAGAGACAGAAGCGAACATGGAGCCGCCGCAGGAGAAGATGACCTCAGTGCCGTTGGTGTACCAGCCGCTGGCCATGGTCTGCAGCTCGGGGGAAGCCTGGAAGGAACCGCCGTACAGCCAGGAGTAGTTCATCTCGACCTTCTTGTTCAGCTCCTTGGCAGCAGCGCTGGCGCCCTGCACGTAGCCGTAACCATAACGGCAGCAAGCTTCGTTTTCGCCTGCGCCACCGCCGGTGAAGCCCAGCTTGGTATAGCCTTCCTTAACGGCAGCATAGCCGGCCAGATAACCGCACTGCTCTTCCCGGAAGTTGATGCCGGTCACATTGGTCAACACGTTACCATTTGCGTCCTGCAGAGGCCAACCATCAATGAACACAAACTTAACATCGGGGTATGCAGCACCGGCTCTGGCCAAGGCAGCACCCTGCATAAAGCCGGCGCAGACAACGACCTTGGCGCCATTGTCGCAGGCAGCCTTCATGGCGTCGAAGCGGTCATCATCGGTGGCCTGATCTTTGTTGGCGGGCTGATAATACTTGTAGCTGAGGTTGTTGGCGTTGGCATACAGCTTCACGCCGTCGTAAGTGCCCTGGTTGAAGGACTTATCCTTCAGAGCGCCCACGTCGGTGACGAAAGCGATCTCATACTTACCGTCAGCAGAGGTCATTTCGTCCTTGATGTCGTCGGCCTTAACGACCTTGTTGTCGTCAGGATCCTTGTTGTCGTCCTTCTTGCCGCAGGCGAACAGGGACAGCGCCATGACAAGAGCCAGGAGCAGAGCAAGAAACTTTTTCATGTCTAATCTACCTTTCTACATTTTTTCCGCCCCGAAGGACGGCTTATTTGTATGGCTTTCCTTCCATACATATCGATATTCTACCAGTTTATCTCCGAAAAAGCAAGTCCCAATTTACAATTTGGCCGCAAAAACGCAGCCCCTAATGTGTGCAAGGTGCACAAGGGACTGCGTTTTGTAGCCTATCGGTTTACTTGTTCGCCATTTTCACGGCCACTTCCAGCGCGATCTTCATCATGTTGGTGAAGGTGGTCTGGCGGTCGTCGGCGGACAGCTCCGTGCCGTTGACCAGATTGTCGGAAATGGAGCAGATGGCCAGTGCGCGCTTGCCGGTGTAGGCGGCGGTGCAGTAGAGCGCGGCGGCCTCCATCTCCACGGCCATCACGCCCATCTTGCCGAAGCGCATGTTCCGCTGCGCCGCGTCATAGAAGGTGTCGGAGGAGTAGAGATTGCCCACGGGCATCTTCACGCCCAGCTCTTTGGCCGACTCCACGGCGGCCATCAGCAGATCAAAGTCGCAGATGGGGGCGTAGGTGCCGCCCAGGTCATACTGGTCGGCAAAGTTGGAGTTGGTGCAGGCGCCCTGACCGGCCATCACGCTGCCCAGCTCCATGTCCGCCCGCATGGCGCCGGCGGAGCCTACCCGAATGATGTTCTCCACATCATACTGAGTATAAAGCTCATAAGAGTAGATGCCGATGGAGGGCATACCCATGCCGCTGGCCATCACAGACACCGGCACGCCCTTGTAGGTGCCGGTATAGCCCTGCACGCCTCGGACGTTGTTCACCAGCTTCGGCTCGGTGAGAAAATTCTCGGCAATAAACTTCGCCCGCAGGGGATCGCCGGGCATGAGAACAGTCTTTGCGAAATCGCCATTTTTGGCGTTATTGTGGGGAGTTGCCATATCTCTGTATCCTCCTTATTTTTCCATGGCCTTCACGGCCTTCACGATGCGGCTGGTGCCCAGACGGTCGGCGCCCAGCGCCACGAAGTCCTCCGCGTCCTGCAAGTTGGCAATGCCGCCGGCGGCCTTGATCTTCACATGGGGCGCCACGTTCGCCTTGAACAGCGCCACGTCCTCGCGGGTGGCGCCGCCTCCGCCGAAGCCGGTGGAGGTCTTGATATACTCCGCGCCGGACTCGGATACCACACGGCACATCTCCTTTTTCTCCTCGTCCGTGAGCAGGCAGGTCTCGATGATGACCTTCAGGAGCTTGCCGCCGCAGGCCGCCTTCACGGCCTTGATCTCCTCCAGCACTTTGTCATACAGCCCATCCTTCACCCAGCCGATGTTGATGACCATGTCGATCTCAGATGCCCCGTTTTTCACGGCGTCCTCCGTTTCAAAGCACTTGGTGGCCGTGGTGCTGTACCCGTTAGGGAAGCCGATGACGGTGCAGATGGCGATCTTCCCCACCACATAGTCCGCCGCCTGTTTCACATAGCTGGCCGGAATGCACACGCTGGCGCAGCCGTACTTCACGCCGTCGTCGCAGATGGCGCGGATCTCCTCCCAGGTGGCGCCCTGGCTCAAAAGGGTGTGATCCACCCGCCGGAGAATGTCTTTCACAGTGTCGTTCATGTGCAAATAAATCTCCTTTCGGTCATTATACCATCGGTTGACAAGGGCAAACACGCCTTCCGGCGTGTCTTTCCGGCGCTTTTTGTCCTTCTCGCCTTGACGGGCGCCAGCCCGCCTGCGGCTCGAAAGCCAAAAATCACTCGAAAATGCATCGCCGGCAGGTGCGAAGCAGTTTTGCCGGAGCAGAAATGTGTCCGGACAAGGAAAGACCCGCAGGGAATACTTGCCGTATTTCCAAGGGGCTTGACGCAGTATGGGCGCATTTCTGCCCGTCAAAACCGTGTCTGCCCTTGTCAGCCGATGGTAAAAGTATATCACAATTTCGTTGCCGCCGCAACCGGATTTACAAGCCGATATACGGGAGCACCAGCGCCACCAGCATCACCACCGCCAGCAGCAGGGCAATGCCCATAGCCACATATCTTGTCCATTTCGGTCTCATGGTTTCTCCTCCTCTATGATCCTGCGGATGCTTTTTTCCACCTTCCGTCGGGGCGCCATGATCTCATGGCCGCAGCCCAAACACCGCAGCTTGATGTCCATGCCGATGCGCAGCACCAGCCACTCCTTGCTGCCGCAGGGATGGGTCTTTTTCAGCTCCACCCTGTCGTTCACTTTCAGATCCATGTCACTCTCCCCCGCCCTTTATCAGCTCCCAGTAGTGCTTGGCAGCCTGCTCGGTCTTGTTGTCGGCGTATTCGTAATAGGTCTTGTCGCCCATGATCTCCGGCAAGTATCTTTGCTTTACATAGTGCTTGGGATATAGGTGCGGATACTTATACGCCTCCGGCTTTTCGCTGCCGGCGCTGTCGGCGTGTACGTTTTTCAGGTGCCTGGGAATATCCCCCATCTGCCCCGCCTCAATGTCCTGCATGGCGGCAATGATGGCGTTGTGGGCGGAGTTGGACTTCGGCGCCGTGGCCAGCAGCACCGCCGCCTCAGCCAGCGGAAGCCTCGCCTCCGGCAATCCCAGCTGCACCGCCGCATCCACGCAAGACTTTGTGATGGCTATGGCCTGTGGATAGGCGAGGCCGATGTCCTCTGCAGCGATGACCAAAAGCCGCCTGCAAGGCGACAGCAGATCCCCTGCCACCAAAAGCCGTCCCAGATAGTACACCGCCGCATCCGGATCGGAGCCGCGGATGGACTTTTGCAGCGCCGAGAGCAGATCGTAGTGGTCGTCCCCCGCTCGATCATAGCGCATGGCGCTGTGCTGTGCAAGCTGTAAAGCATCTTCCCTTGTCAGCATCAGCTGCCCGTTTTCCGGCCTTGCCGCCTGATACAGCAGCTCCACGGCGTTCACTGCCTTGCGCACATCGCCGCCGCAGCCGGCCGCAATAGCCGCAGGCACATCATCCTCCCAGGAAAGCGGCAGCGCGCTCTGCCCCCGCACGATCTCCAGCGCCCGCACCACCGCCGGCACGGTCTCCTCCGCCGTCAGGGGCTTGAACTCAAACACCGTGCTGCGGGAGAGCAGGGCATTGTATACATAAAAATACGGATTCTCCGTGGTGGAGGCCACCAGCGTGATCTTGCCGTTTTCCATGTATTCCAGCAGGCTCTGCTGCTGCTTTTTGTTGAAGTACTGGATCTCGTCCAGATACAGCAGCGCCCCGTTGGGCGCCAGCATGGTGCCCACGTCCGCCATGATGTCCTTCACGTCCTGCAAAGACGCCGTGGTAGCGTTGAGGTGGTACAGGGTCTTGTTGGTCTGCCTGGCGATGATGCCCGCCACCGTGGTCTTCCCCGTGCCGGAGGGACCGTAGAATATCAGATTTGCAGAGGTGCCGCTCTCAATGATGCGGCGGAGCATGGCGCCCTGCCCCAAAAGATGCTTTTGTCCCGCCACCTCGTCCAGCGTCTGCGGACGAATGGCGTCGGCTAACGGCTGCATGCAGTCCCCTCCCTCCGTTTTGGATTTTAACATTGTACCACAGTTTTATGGGAATTGCAATTTTCTTTCGCATCTATTATAATGGCCGCAAGAGGTGATGCAATTTGAAAACCCCCGCTCAGGTAAACGCCATCATTGCCGAGCTGGAGCGCCTGTACCCGTCCGCTCTCTGCTCTCTGGACTATAAAAAAGACTATGAGCTGCTCTTCGCCGTGCGGCTCTCCGCCCAGTGCACCGACGCCCGGGTAAACCTTGTTACGCCGGCGCTTTTTGCCCGTTTTCCCACCCTCGGATCTTTCGCCGAGGCCAGCGAGGAGGAGGTGGGGCAGTATGTCCACTCCTGCGGCTTCTGGCGCGCCAAAGCGCGGGATCTGGTGGCCTGCGCCCAGATGCTTCTCCGCGACTACGGCGGCAAGGTGCCCGGCACCATGGAGGAGCTGCTGCGTCTGCCCGGCGTGGGGCGTAAAACAGCCAACCTCATTCTGGGCGATATATTCGGTCAGGCCGGCTACGTCTGCGACACCCACTGCATCCGCATCACCGGCCGTCTGGGGCTTACCGACGGCAGCAAGGATCCCCTGCAGGTGGAAAAGCAGCTCCGGCTCTGCCTGCCGCCGGAAAAATCCAGCGATTTCTGCCACCGAATGGTGCTCCACGGCCGCGCGGTCTGCACCGCCCGCAGTCCCCGCTGCGAAAGCTGTACCCTTCGCTCCCTCTGTGACACGGGCTGTGCCGCCCATTGATCCCCCGTTGAAAATTTTCCAAAAAAACATTTGAAATTTTCTTTTTCTTCCGCTATAATAAACCCACAACGTGTGGCGTTTCTGCGTAAATCCGGTTGCAGAAACGCCCTTTTTATTTTCATACGAACCGTCGCGCTGCAGCAATGCGTAAGTCCAGATCTTTTTGGACTTGCGCATTTATTTTTTTGGAAAGAAAGGTGAATTATTTTGAACGAAAACAATCAGTTTCTGGGCACGGAGCCTGTGGGCAAACTTATGGGGCGGTACGCCATTCCCTGCATCATTTCCCTGCTGGTGGGCGCCCTTTATAACATTGTCGACCAGATCTTCATCGCCAATGCCGATTATCTCGGCTCCTACGGAAACGCCGCCAACACCGTTGTGTTTCCCCTCACGGTGGTGGCCTTGGCCGTGGCGGTGATGATCGGTGACGGCTGCTGCGCCTTTGTGAGCATGTCCCTCGGCAAAGGCGACGCGGACACGGCCAAGCGCAGCGTCGGCAACGCCGTTGTGCTGTCGGTGGCCGCCGGCCTTGTTCTCACGGCGGTCTACCTTCTTTTTCCCGGCGGCATCATCGCCCTGTTCGGCGGCACGGTAAACGCCGAAACCTACGAATACTCCAAGGAATATTTTTTCTATATAACCTTGGGCATCCCCTTTTATATGTTCGGGCAGGCCATGAATCCCATCATCCGCGCCGACGGCAGCCCAAAGTTCGCCATGATTTCCACCTTGGCCGGCGCCGTTATCAACACCATTCTTGACCCTATTTTCATTTTTGTTTTCAAATGGGGCATGATGGGCGCCGCCGTGGCCACGGTCATCGGACAGGTGGCCACCGCCGCTCTGGCCGTCCTGTATCTTCTGCGCATGAAGATCATCCAGCCCCGCAAGGGCGACTATGCTCTCTGCCGCTCCTGCTGCGGCTCCATGCTCTCTTTGGGCGTCACCAGCTTTCTCTCCCAGATCAGCCTCGTGGTAGCCATGGCGGCCATCAACAACATGCTGCGCAAATACGGCGCCCTGGATCCCGTTTTCGGTCAGGAGCAGTTTGCCCAGATCCCCATGGCCGTGGTGGGCATCGTCATGAAATTCTTCCAGATCGTTATATCCATCGTCGTGGGCATGGCGGCCGGCTGCATCCCCATCGTGGGCTATAACATGGGCGCGGGCAAGGCGCAGCGTGTCCGTTCCCTCTTCTCCCGCCTGCTTCTGGCCGAGGCCATGGTGGGCGCCGTGGCGCTGATTTTTGTGGAGTGCTTTCCCAGCCGGCTCATCGCCATCTTCGGCGCGGCCAATGAGAGCAGCTATTACGCCGACTTCGCCGTCAAGGCCTTCCGCATCTATCTTTGCATGCTCATACCGGCCTGCATCAACAAAGCCTGCTTCATCTTCCTGCAAGCCATGGGCAAGGCTCTCGCCTCCACGCTTCTCTCCCTGTTTCGGGAGGTGGTGTTCGGAGTCGGCTTTGCCCTGCTGCTGCCGGTATTCTTCGGTCTGGACGGCGTTCTGTATTCCATGCCCCTCTCGGACATATTGACTTTCGCCGCTTCATTGGTTATTATTGTAAGAACCTATCGTGAGTTGCATGCGAAAGGAGCGCAAAAACTATGAAAAACAGAGTCATCACCATCAGCCGTGAGTTTGGCAGCGGCGGACGCACCATCGGCAGAAAAGTGGCCGAAAAGCTGGGCATTCCCTGCTATGATTCCGAGCTGATCCAAGAGCTGGAAAAGCAAACGGGTTTCTCCGCGGACTATGTGAAGGAGGCCGGTGAGTATGCCCCCGGCGGTTTCCTCTCCTCCGCCCTCTCCAACCGGATGTTCGGCCCCACCAACGAGGACATTCTCTGGACGCACCAGTATAAGATCATCACCGCTCTGGCAGAAAAAGGCCCCTGCGTCATCGTCGGCCGCTGCGCCGATTACATCCTGCAGGACAAGGCCGACTGCCTGAAGGTCTTCATCCATGCGGATATGCAGTTCCGTGCCGAGCGCATCGTCAAGGTCTACGGTGAGCGGGAGCAGTCCCCCGAGGAGCGTCTGAAGGACAAGGACAAGCGCCGCGCCGCCTACCACCGCTTTTACACCGACATGAAATGGGGTCACGCCCAGAACTACCACATCTGCCTCAACAGCGGCGTCCTCGGCATCGACAAGTGCGTGGACATTCTGACGCAGCTGTTCTGACCTTCCCCTTGGTACTATTTTCCGCTTCCCGTCATATACTGCCATGAATGAAGCGGAAAGGATGATGCCTTGTGGACATACAGCAGCTACTCAAGCAGGTGAAAAACGATCCCCAGATGGTGCAGCGCATCATGCAGTCGCCGGACGGGCAAAAGCTGATGCAGATGCTCACGCAGTCGGACGGCAGAAGCTCGCTGGATCAGGCGGCCTCCTCGGCCAATAGCGGCAGCACCGCCCAAATGGTGGCCATGCTGAAGAAAGTCATGCAGTCGCCGGAGGGTTCGGCGCTGATAAACCGCTTAGGCAGCCAGATGCAGCAGTAGCGAGGGGGTGCAGCCATGTCGGAACTGGAAGACAAGCTCAACTCCCTCCTCTCGGATCCCGCCGGCATGGCGCAGGTGGTGCAGCTGGCGCAGCAGCTCTCCGGCTCCATGGGGTCGCAGCAGCCGCAGCCTCCGCCCTCTCCCCCGCCGGAAAGCCCGCCAAACGCAGGCGGCGTAGGCTCTCTGCTGGGCGGGCTTGACATGCAGACCATCGCCCGCTTTCTGCCCATGCTGCAGGCGCTGACCGCCGACCAAAGCCATTCCACGCAGCTCCTCAACGCCCTCAAACCCTACTTAAAGGAGGAAAAGCAGGCCAAAGTGGAGCGCGCGGCGCGTCTGGCGCGGCTCATCACCGTCGGCAAGCGCTTCCTCACGGAATGGGAGGGATGAACGGGATGTATAACCGCTACACGCGCAACGACAGCGGCGTTTACACCCGCATGCCGCAGCCCGATCCGCCTCCCCCTACCGCCGGAAAGCCGCAAAACAGCCCACTCCCCAACCGTCCGCCGCCCAAGCCGGACGCAAGCACCCGTCCACCGTCTGCTCCTCCGCCCTCGCCGCCCCCCGCCCCCCGGCCTCCGGAGCGCGACGTGCTGAACCGGCTTCTGGAAAAGCTGCACCTTGGCGATCTGGACGCCGGCGACCTGCTGGTGCTCCTGCTGCTATTCATGCTGTTTCGGGAAAAAGCCGACGAGGAGCTTCTCATAGCGCTGGGTCTGCTGCTGATTCTTTAGGCACGAGGCAAAAACACCTATAACTCGTCTATATAGTCTATATAGATTATAAATGTGACTTAGGAAACTTCCTAAGTCACATTTTTTGAATTTAAAAAAATACGTCTTATCATTGTACTCCTCCCTTCAAAACATATCAGCTTACTATGCAGATTGAATTTTAATATATTTGTTGAAAAAAAGAGTAAAACATGATAGATTTAAATTGGGGTGGATATTATGGAGTTTATTTTAAATGAGTACCACAGAAATATTTCCAATCAAGAATTATTAGATGATTTAAAAAGCGTCGCAAACCAATTGAATAAGAAAACATTGAGTTGTCGAGAGTATTTGCAGCATGGAAAATATGGCTACAATTCTTTTAGACGGCATTTTGGCGGTTGGAATAAGGCATTAATTCTTTGCGAAATGGAGCCAAATATTTATCAAATCTCCGCCGAAAAAAGCAAGCCGCTTTACCACTGCATTTCCGATGAGGATTTACTTGCAGATGTTTTGGCCGTTGCCTCAAAACTGGATAAAGAAACCATCAGTGGCAGGGAATATACAAGAAACGGAAATTATTCAAATGCCACCTGTCGCAAAAGGTTTGGATCGTGGGACAATACACTCCTACGAGCAGGTCTTAAACCGTTTATACAGGTATCAAGTAAACGCATAGAAGATGAACTGCTATTAGAAGATATCGAGCAAATGTGGATCCAGTTAGGGAGACAACCAACTATCTCCGACATTAAAAATGGCTACTCAAAGTACAGTCCAAATGCCTTTAGACGCCATTTTGGAAGTTGGCGTAGTGCTCTTGAATCCTTTGTTGAATGGGTAAACGGCGAAAAAGTTATATCCCAAGTTATCCCTATTGAAAAAAAGTGCATGGATGCAAATCAAGCGAAAACTAATCCAACTGCCAAGGATCTTCATACCACCAGCAGAGAAATAAGTCTCCGACTTCGCTTTAAAGTAATGGCTCGTGACAATTTTAAATGCTGTTTGTGTGGAGCTTCTCCAGCAAAAGATTCAAGTGTTGAACTACATATTGATCACATTGTTCCTTGGTCTAAGGGTGGAGAAACAACTTTTGAAAACCTTCAAACCCTTTGTTCCAAGTGCAATTTAGGAAAAGGGAATCTATCAGACTAAGGCACCACTATTATTTATCTCAATATGCGTTATATAGGTTAATTTCTTTTGAATTATACCTTTGTATTTTCTCCATCCATAATTTCTTGAAAATGAAAACAAACGCACTTTGCAAAAAAACGGCAAAGTGCATTTGTTTTTAATTATGGTCTTAATAATATAAGCATTCCTTACTTATTCAGACTTTCCGCAACCGCCACGGCCACGGCCACGGTGGCGCCGACCATGGGGTTGTTGCCCATGCCCAAAAAGCCCATCATTTCCACGTGGGCAGGCACGGAGCTGGAGCCGGCGAACTGCGCGTCGCTGTGCATGCGACCCATGGTGTCGGTCATGCCGTAGGAGGCGGGGCCGGCGGCCATGTTGTCCGGATGCAGCGTGCGGCCGGTGCCGCCGCCGGAGGCCACGGAGAAGTACTTCTTGCCCTGCTCGATGCACTCCTTCTTGTAAGTGCCGGCCACAGGATGCTGGAAGCGGGTGGGGTTGGTGGAGTTGCCGGTGATGGACACATCCACGCCCTCGTGGTGCATGATGGCCACGCCCTCGCGCACGTCGTCAGCGCCGTAGCAGCGGACGTCGGCGCGCTCGCCTTCGGAGTAGCGCACCTCGCGCACGATCTTCAGCTCGCCGGTGTAGTAGTCGAACTGGGTCTGCACATAGGTGAAGCCGTTGATGCGGCTGATGATCTGGGCGGCATCCTTGCCAAGGCCGTTGAGGATCACGCGCAGCGGCTCCTTGCGCGCCTTGTTGGCGTTCTTCACGATGCCGATAGCGCCCTCGGCGGCGGCGAAGGACTCGTGGCCGGCCAGGAAAGCAAAGCACTTGCTCTCCTCGCTGAGGAGCATAGCGCCCAGATTGCCGTGACCCAGACCCACCTTGCGGTCTTCGGCCACGGAGCCGTCGATGCAGAAGGACTGCAGACCCACGCCGATCATCTTGGCGGCCTCGGCAGCGGTCTTCACGCCGGCCTTCAGGGCGATAGCCGCGCCCACGGTGTAGGCCCAGCAGGCGTTTTCAAAGCAGATGGGCTGGATGCTCTTCACGATCTCATAGGGGTCAAAGCCCTTGGCCTGGCAGATCTCGCGGCACTCCTCCACGGAGCCGATGCCGTACTGAGCGAGGACGCCGCTGATCTTGTCGATTCTTCTTTCGTAGCTTTCAAACAGTGCCATAATTTCGTCCTCCTCCTTATTCCTGTCTGGGGTCGACATACTTGGCAGCATTGTCGAACTGGCCGTAGTGCCCCTTGGCCTTTTCCAGAGCGGTGGCTGCGTCGTCGCCCTTCTTGATAAAGTCCATCATCTTGCCCAGGCTGATGAACTCGTAGCCCACGATCTCGTCGTCCTTGTTCAGCGCCACGCGGGTCACATAGCCCTCGGCCATCTCCAGATAGCGAGGGCCTTTCTCCTTGGTGGCAAACATGGTGCCCACCTGAGAGCGCAGACCCTTGCCCAGATCCTCCAGAGAGGCGCCCACGGCCAGACCGCCCTCGGAGAAAGCGGACTGGGTGCGGCCGTACACGATCTGCAAAAACAGCTCGCGCATGGCGGTGTTGATGGCGTCGCACACCAGGTCGGTGTTCAGCGCCTCCAGAATGGTCTTGCCGATGAGGATCTCGGAGGCCATGGC
>ENA-OUQC01000102-OUQC01000102.1-human-gut-metagenome-genome-assembly--contig:-NODE-102-length-80002-cov-10.802882_pt1 | contig 80002 bp, 64 predicted proteins | sample MGYA00237942_ERZ548815 | MGnify/ENA primary metagenome ERZ548815 (study PRJEB26490, sample SAMN05194722) | human gut metagenome | biome: terrestrial biome; feature: human-associated habitat; material...
TAATAAAAAGAAAAGAGGCTAACCTCAAAGTCAATTTGACTTTTTAGTCAGCCTCATTTTCGTACCCGGAGCCGGGATCGAACCGGCATGCCTTGCGGCACTGGTGTTTGAGACCAGCGCGTCTACCGATTCCGCCATCCGGGCAACTGTGTGCGCGTATTCCTGTTGTGCGTTATAGTCTAACTTTCGGAACTGCGCGTCGATAGACTCCTTCCGTGAAAGGACTGCAAAGGTAGAAAAAACTTGTGACATCGCAAAATCTGGAAATATATTTGTAAAAGAATAAAACAGCATCTAAATTTGTCGGTCGGTTTCCGGAAGAAAGATTATTGCGTCCGGAAGGTAAGTAAATGAACGAAAAAGTGAAGTGCAGAATAGTGCGTGCGGAAGGACTCGATCCGCTTTTCCCGTTGTTGGAAGACTTCGGGACGGTTTGGATTGTCTGTGACCGCAATGTGTGGGAGCAGGTGGGAAGTCCTGTGTCGGAGAGGCTGCGCGGGGGGCACGCCAATTCGGGAGATGGACTGTCTGTCTGCAATAAGTTGCTGGGTGTAAGCATTATAGATGCTTCTGAGGCGAACAAGACAATGGAAACTGTTGAATCTGTCGTGGGGGATATGCTTGAGGCCGGAGCCGACCGAAACGTCCTTGTTCTCGGCATAGGCGGGGGCATAACCACCGATCTGGCAGGTTTTGTCGCCTCCATATATAAAAGAGGTGTCCGCTTCGCTTTTGTCCCGACCACTCTCCTCGCGCAGGTCGATGCTGCAATAGGTGGAAAAAACGGCGTCAACTTCCGTTCTTATAAAAATATGATTGGGGTAATCCGCCAGCCGGAGTTTACCTATATATATAATGAGTCGCTGAAGACACTCCCGCAACGTGCTTTCCTTTCCGGAGTCGCCGAACTGCTGAAGACTTTCATCATCGCCGATGCCGATGCCTATAATGACGTTGTCGGGCGCCTGAAGGCTTGGAAGGCAAATGAACTCGATGCGGACTGCTCGTCTGAAAAAGACGGTGGACGGTCAATTCCGGAGATAGGATATCTCGCTGCGCGGGCTGCGGAAATCAAAGCATCCATAGTGGAACAGGATCCGGAAGAGCATGGCCTTCGCCGGGTGCTTAACCTCGGTCACACCTTCGCCCACGCCATAGAGAAGCTCTCCTCCGGAAGATGGTCCCACGGTGAGGCCGTAGCGGTTGGCATCATCTTGGCCGCCCGCCTTGCAGAATCCCTATCCGACAAGGTTACGGACAGCGAGGGCCTGCCGTTCATCTGTGAAGAAGGCCTGAGAGTGCGACTTGAAAGAGACTTTAAGGCGATTGGCCTCCCGACTGAATGTCCTTACATGCTGAAAGAAATGTCCGATGCCATGTCAAAGGACAAGAAGGCCGAAGGCGACAGGATAAACTTTATCCTCCCTGCCAAGATCGGTTCCGTCAAAATTGTGAAAATAAATATAGAACAATATGATTTGTACAGTACTTCAGAATAAGAACTTCGATGAGCTATTGGCTGCTCTTGACGAATGCCTGATGGCAGAAATAAGGCTTGACAGTTGCGGGATCAACGAAGACGAAATAGACGAAATCTTCTCGACGGCCGACATTCCGCTGGTGGCGACATGCCGGATGGCGGAGACGGCAAAGAAGCATCCTGAGATGAGTCCGGTGGCGGTGGCTTCCCTCTGCGAGAAACGCCTTGTCGCAGCCATCAAGGCCGGTGCCTCATACGCTGACCTTGAAATCGAGGCTCCCAAGGAAAACGTCAAGAGAATCAAGGCTGCCTGTACAGACAATGGCACGCTTCTTATTCGTTCATTTCATGATTTCAACGGCACCGATTCCATCGAAGCGCTCAAGGCGGTAGTCGAAAAATGCGTCTATCACGGTGCGGACATCGTAAAGGTTGCCACGACAGCAAATTCCGAAGACGACGCAGCCCGTGTCCTTTCTCTCTACGACGACCCGGCGGTTCTCGTTCCTCCGCAGACCGGCAGGCACACAACACCGGCTCCTGAGACCACCGAAGGCAGGCTCATAGCATTCTGCATGGGCGAGAAAGGCAAGGAATCAAGAATGGAATGCCTCAAAAAAGGTGCACCGTTCACATACGCTGCTCTCAACGAAAAAGAAACGGCCGCTCCCGGTCAGCAGATCGCTTCCGAGATGTCAGAAAAGCTATATGGAAGCCTGCCTTTCTTCGACGCCGACATCGTGGCACCGTCATCAAAGAGTTTTGTCCAAAGAGCCGTGATTGCAGCCTCCCTCGCCGAGGGCACGTCACGCCTGCGCAACTACACCCCGTGCGAAGACTCTGAATCAGCGCTACGAGTCGCCGAGGCCCTCGGAGCCAAGTTGCTACGCGAAACTGCCGGGGACGAGACGAATCTCGTGATAACAGGAATCGGCGCAAAGGAGGGATGCCTGTCTGAACTCGAAAGACTCAATGTCGGGGAATCCGGACTGCTTGCAAGGCTTATGATTCCTCTCTCGGCAGAACTGTCCGGCGGACAGCCGGTGTGCATAGAGGGTGAAAAGACTCTATCGGGTCGTCGCCTTGCCGGTGTGAACGGGATAATGACCGAGTTTGGAGTCAAAGTTACGGACAACGACGAAAAGCTCCCTATAAATATCAGCGGTCACCTTACTCAACTCAAGGCCGAGGTCTCCGGCGAGAGTGGCTCGCAGCTGATTTCCGGACTTCTGATGGCCATGCCGCTCGTGGATAAGAACATGACCCTGCTCGTCGAGAATCCCAAGAGCATTCCTTACACTTTCATGACAGCCGAAGTTCTCAAAAAATTCGGCGTCAAGATTTCCAATGAAATGCTCGGAGGGCGTGATTTTATGGAGTCCGACGGCGACTGGTCGCTTTGCACCGAAATGATATTCAAGGTCCGCGCCGGACAGAAATACACGGCCGCCGATTTTGACATCGAGGGAGATTGGAGCGCGGCGGTGCCGGTGATGGTCGCCGCCTCTGTTTTCGGAAAGGCCTGCATCGATGGGCTCAGCACCAATTCTCTTCAGGCCGACATTGCCATAATGGACATACTTATGGCTGCCGGAGCAAGTATCACTCAGCTGGACGGCGATGAGGGCGAAATCCACGTCCAACAGTCACCGCTGCTCGCTTTCGAGGCGGATGCCTCACATTGCCCCGATCTGTTCCCGTGCGCGTCCGTCCTTGCTGCATTCTGTCAGGGCAAGAGCCGGCTCTATGGCGTCAGCCGCCTACGTAACAAGGAGAGCGACCGTGCCGCTGCAATTGTTGAGATGCTGACGAAAATGGGCGTCGAGGCTGTGATTGACGAGGCTGCGGATGTGCTTGTTGTCACCGGACACTCACTCGCGTGGAGGCTTCTGAACGGGAAACTTCTCAATGGCGGCAAATATAGTTCGCACCACGACCACCGTATGGTGATGGCTCTAAAAGTCGCTTCTCTCGGTGCGGACTCTCCGATAGAGATTGACGACGAGAGCTGCGTTTCCAAGTCTTGGCCAGAGTTTGTTGAGATGTTTGTGGACTCGGTCGTGAAGTGATTATCCTTCAATAGAATATATTATATTATATGCACAACAGTTTCGGAGAAAAATTCAGAATCACGGTTTATGGCGGCTCTCACGAGCCGAAACTCGGCGTCATAATCGATGGCGTGGAACAGGGGCTGTCGCTTTCGGAAGATGATTTCTCCGAAGATATTGCCCGACGCAAGCCTGGAGCAAAGGGCACGACTGCAAGAATCGAATCCGACATCCCATTGTTGACGGGACTTCTTGACGGAAAGACTTCCGGAGGCCCGCTGAAAATCGAGTTTGAAAACCGGAATATCCGTCCGGGAGACTATGCCGAATTTGTCGATGTCCCACGCCCGGGGCATGTGGACTATGTGACTCATCCTCAAAGATATGGCGTAATCTCTGCCCGCCAGTTTCCTCCTTTTACCGGCGGCGGCATATTCTCCGGGAGGATGACTCTCGTCCTCGTTGCTGCCGGTGTCGTGGCCAAGAAGGTCCTATCTGTCCACATCCCTGACGCTAAAATCTCCGCTGAACTTGTGAAGGTCGGAGGAACTTCCGACAAGTCCTTGTGGCAGGGCCTTATTGAGACGGCTGTTGCCGATGGGGACTCTCTCGGTGGAGTTGTTGAGTGCCGCGTGAATGGGCTTCCAGTAGGGCTCGGTGAACCATATTTCGATTCTGTCGAGTCGCTTGTGTCCCACGCGATGTTCTCCATCCCCGGGGTTCGTGGTGTCGAGTTCGGAGATGGTTTCGCCGCCTCTGACATGCGCGGTTCCGAGCATAATGATCCTTTCGGAGAAGACGGGAAGCTGACGAAGAACGGGGCCGGAGGGGTCAACGGCGGACTCACCAACGGCAATGACCTTCTCTTCCGCGTGGCCTTCAAGCCAACCTCAACCATACACAAACCGCAGACTACATGGGACTTCGCTCAGAAGAGTCTTGTAGAACTCTCGGCAAAGGGGCGTCATGACGCCTGCTTCGCCCTCCGCACCCCAGTCATAGTTGAGGCCATGACCGCTGTGGTCCTCTGCAATCTAATATAGCCTGTTCATAATATTTGTGTAAAATTGCGATATTTTCTATTGCGGTTTTAATGACGATTCTTTAACTTTGTTGCCTGTCGTACGTGTTTTGTCGGCAAGGTTAGAAAAGTGTAGGCTCTGTCTGGCATGTTCATGCCTTATGGTGGTGGAGATCTATTTATGTTTATATACTTCAATAAGCGCAACAATGAGTGAACCGATCGTTAAAGTCGAACATTTGTCACATCGTTATAGTGTGCAGTGGGCAATCCGTGACATTAGTTTTGAAATCGGACAGACGGGAACCACTGGGCTTCTCGGGTCGAATGGTGCCGGAAAGTCCACGACAATGAACATCATTTGTGGAGTTCTCTCCCAGACTGACGGAGAAGTCCGCATAGACGGAATAAATCTGCGGGAAAACCCTGTCGAAGCCAAGAAGAACATAGGATTCCTTCCACAGAAACCGCCTCTCTATGGTGACCTTACGGTGGATGAATATCTGAAATATGCGGCTCGGCTGCGCCGTATGGAGTCTTCTAAGATTCCGGCAGCGCTCGAGTCTGTCAAGGAACGCTGCGGAATCGCTCATTTCAGCAAGAGGCTGATAAAGAACCTCTCCGGAGGCTACCAGCAGCGCGTCGGCATTGCTCAGGCAATAATCCATGACCCGAAGGTGGTCGTGATGGATGAGCCGACCAACGGGCTTGACCCGAACCAGATTCTTGATATCCGCTCTCTTATAAAAGACATCGCCCGTGACCGTGCGGTGTTGATTTCAACGCACATCCTTTCAGAGGTGCAGGCAATCTGTGACAACATCATGATGATAGAGCATGGCTCCCTTGTCTTCAGCGGAACAATCGATGACTTCGACAACTACATTGAGCCTGACACTTTCATGCTCAGGTTTGAGCATGCTCCGGACGAAGAGGAACTGAAATCTGTTCCTGGGGTCACCGACGTGAAGAGTGTCTCCGAATATGAGCCGCGCTACAGGGTGTGGTTCGACGGAGACCGCGAGACTATGGAAAGAATGGTGCGCGAGAGTGTCGTAAAAGGATGGGGACTCATTGAGATACAGCTTGAAAAGTCTTCGATGAACGAAATATTCGCACAGTTGTCCGGCCGTAAGAACTTGTAGCATGAAGACGAAAAACGTAACACTGAGCATTGCTGCGAGCGAACTTAGGCTGATTTTCAGCACTCCGGTGGCATGGGTGATGCTGACAATCTTCACGGTTCTCTGCGGGATGACTTTTGCCGATGTGGTCAGGCTGCACGTCGAGACTCTTGCCGCCGGCCGTCATATATCTTTCCTCACGCAATCCATCTTCACTTCCGATGAACTCGGACTCTTTCCCGAAGTGAAGGGCTACCTCTATCTGTTTATTCCTCTTGTGTCAATGGGGATGATAAGCCGCGACCTTGGAAGCGGAACATATAAGCTCCTCTATTCCTCGCCGGTATCTGACCTGCAGATGGTTGCAGGGAAATTCCTTGCGATGGTCGGCTACGGTCTGTCAATGATGGCAGTTCTCGCCGTCTTTGTCTGCTACGGCTGCTACGCAATCGTAAGTCCTGATGTTCCCCTTTTGCTATGCGGAATGCTCGGATTGTTCTTCCTCCTCTGTACCTATTCTGCGATAGGCATATTCATGTCGTCCCTCACTTCTTACCAGGTTGTGGCCGCCCTCGCGACATTCGCTCTGCTTGCGGTGCTTTCAAAGATGAGAGATGTGGGGCAGGATACTCCGTGGATACGCGATCTGACATGGTGGCTTTCCATCGACGGTCGCTGCGAGACATTCATCAGCGGTCTGGTGTGCAGCGAGGATGTCATATATTTCATTGCCGTCACGGTTTTCTTCCTTGGCCTTACTGTCCTTCGTATATCCAACCGAAGACGTAGCTGCAGGACTGCGGTCCGGATTCTTTCATACACTGGAGTGACAGCACTGCTCGTCGCCGTCAGCATTGTCTCTTCCCGTCCGTCGTTGATGGGTTTTTGTGACGTGACCGAGACCGAGAGTCAGACCATAACCATTCCGAGCCGTGAGGTTATGAACTCAGTCGAGGGACCGGTGGAAATCACTACATACGCCAACATCCTGGACGAGGAAGGGTTCTACCTCGGCATCCCTTCGATGACGAATTACGACAGGGCCTACCTCAAACCCTACATTCGTTTCAAACCAGACATCCGGCTGAAGACCGTTTACTATTGGGCAAATGCCGGGAGCAAGGCGGCCGGCCGCCGTTTTCCGGGACTTCCAGACGATCAGAAGGCAGAAAGGATTGCGGACGTTTACGAGATGGACTTTGACCGTTTTCTTTCTCCGCAACAGGTTACGCGGCTTGTTGATTTGAGCGGAGAGGGATACAAGACCGTACGTCAGATAAGGCTTGCTGACGGCCGCACAACCTTCCTTCGTTATTTTGACGATTCACAACGCCAACCGGGAGAGAAAGAAATCACTGCTGCGTTCAAGAGACTCGTGTGGGGTTCCGTGCCTGTGGGCTTCCTTACAGGTCATGGTGAAAGGGACATCCGTCGTGATGGTGACGCTGACTATAATGCTTTTGCGGCGTCGCGAAGCTTCCGTCATTCTCTGATGAACAATGGCTTCGATGCGGTAAACATATCCCTTGACGGAGGGAGGACAATTCCTGACAGCATCAGAATACTGATAATTGCTGATCCGAGGGAACGGCTGTCGGAGGAAGAAGTGGCTGAAATACGCAGATATATTGACCGTGGCGGCAACCTCATCCTTGCTGCAGAGCCGGGACGCCAGGCAAATGCCAACGATATCGCCGCGATTTTCGGTGCGCGTTTTCTCGACGGACGCCTTGCCGTTCCTCCGGGAGACAGCAGGCAGGATTTGATTCTGGCCGATGTCGCGAAGGCTGCCTTCAGCGAGATGCCAGCCCTCGCGCAGATGAGAAACCACGGCTACAAGATTACTATGCCGGGCTCTGTCGGCATAAATACAGACGGAGTCAGCGGTTTCGACTGCGCACACATGCTTCTGAGCGCCCGCAATACGTGGAATGAGTTCCGGACGACGGACTTTGCCAACACCGTGGCCACTCTTGACTCTGCGGACGGCGAAAAGGAAGGTTCACGTGCGGTCGCAGCGATGCTTACCCGAGCCATTGATGGCTGCAGAAGCCAGAAGATTATCCTGCTCGGAGACGCAGACTGCTTCAGCAACGCCGAGCTCATGCGCGACCGCTACACCGTGTCATCCGGGAATTTTACTCTGATCTACCAGATTTTTCACTGGATGAGTGACGGAGAATATCCTGTGGATACCCCGAGGAAGAACGGAAGCGACTGGAGTATGCGTGTCGGAATAGAGCAGATGCCGGCGCTCAAATGGATTTTGGCCGTCATTCTTCCACTTCTGATGCTCCTCACGTCATTGCTCATAATAATCCGTAGAAAATCGAAATAGAAGATGAGAACAGTTTTCAACATAGCAAAGAATGAACTTCGGCAGCTTTTCTGTTCGCCGATTGCGTGGATTCTTCTCGTGATTTTCTACGTTCAGACGGGTCTGAAGTTCTCTGAGACACTCACCGGCATAATCCGTTTTACTTCACTCGGGCTCACTGCGAGGGAAATTACATCGCAGTTGTTCAGCGGCACTTGGTCAGGAATATACCCTGCCGTCCAGGCGTGGCTCTATCTCTATATTCCTCTTCTTACTATGGGTCTTATGAACCGAGAGAAGACCTATGGTACCGACCGTCTGCTGCTTTCCTCTCCTATTTCGGGACGCCAAGTCGTGCTTGGAAAATTCCTGTCGATGGCGATATACGGTCTTGTGATGATGTCGAGCCTAATAATCCAGATAGTTTTCTGCACAGTCACGGTAGATCATATAGATATAGGGCCGGTTCTTTCCGGATTTTTGGGGCTGTATCTCCTTCTTCTGGCATATTCGTCCATAGGAATATTCATGTCGTCTCTCACGAGCTACCAAATCATCGCCGCTGTAGGGACTGTGGCAGTTCTGTTCGGAATGAACTGGCTCACTGGCGTCGGACAGGAAATACCGGTTCTGAGGGAAATTACCTATTGGGCGGGAATATCCGGACGCGCGGGAACGTTTATTCGTGGAATGATATGTAGCGAAGACGTCATTTATTTCCTTGCCGTCGTCAGCCTTTTCCTATGCCTCACCATACTTCGTCAGCGGCATGAGGTGAAGTCGGAAATCCGTTCGAGAAAGTTTCGGGAATATTCCGTTGTGGTGCTTGTGTTCTGTGCGGTGGGATTCTTCAGCAGTCGTCCGTATGCCAAGTTCTATCTGGACACAACGGCGACAAAGTCCAACACGCTGACGGCCGAAAGTCAGGAGGTGATGAAAAAACTCGACGGACCGCTTACAATAACGACCTATGTCAATTTGCTCGGAAACGATCTCTATACGGCTCTCCCGAGGAATTACACAAGGGACGTGGACCGTTTCTCGTGGTACACCCGATTCAAACCGGAGATAAGGATGAAATATGTCTATTATTGGCATGAGTCGGAAAGTAATCCTTTGAATAATAAACGTTTCGCGGGGCTTGATGCCGAGGGAAAGGCCAAAAGGATGGCTGAAATATGCCGTGTAAACTACAAGCGTTTCCTTACTCCCGATCAGATCGGTGACTTTGAGTCCCGTTTAAATCTCAAGACCGAAGATTATCGTTTTCTGCGTGTAATCGAGCGCGGTGATGGTTCCTCTTCGCGACTGAGGATGTATGAGGACCAGGAACGGCATCCGGGCGAGATGGAGATAACTGCCGCGATGAAGCGCCTTGTCTGCGATGTCCCGAAGGTCGGAATCTTGACCGGTCACGGGGAACGCGATCCGTTTGGTATCGGGGACAATGGGTACTTCACATTTGCGAGCAGCTATACCTTCCGTCATGCGCTTGTGAACCAAGGCTTTGATGTTGATACGGTGAATCTGTCTGAAGGCGGTGTTCCGAAAGATGTTTCAATCCTTCTCATAGCCGACCCCAAGGCTGACTTCTCCCCTTCGGAGGTGGAGGAAATCAGCCGCTACATAGCTTCCGGCGGAAATGTCTTCATCGCTGGCAAACCATATAACCGGGGAAGGCTCGGATGCATCATGGATCAGTTAGGACTTCGTTTCATTGACGGGACGCTTGTGCAGGAAAGCTCTTCTCATGCTCCTGATCTGATTGTCGCTGACATCGCTCCAGATGCAGTAAGGACATCTCCCGGATATGCCGCTTACATCGCGAAGAAAAACTGCACCGTCGGCATTGGCACTATGGGTATAGACACGACAGGGGCTTCCGACCGTGGATTCCATGCCGTTGCCGTGATGACCACGGATTCCCTCTCTACCGACACCACCCGCGTCTGGAACGAACTTCAGGTCAAAAATTTCGAAAATGACATCCCTGTCTTTAATCCGGAAAGTGGCGAAAGGATTCAGAATAGGACTCCGATACTCGTGTCCCTTGAACGCGAGGTCGCAGAAAAGTCGCAGAGAATCATTGTCCTCGGCAATGCGGACATGATTGCCAACGGCGAGCTGATGATGTCGCGTAAAGGAATAAATGCCGCGAATTACAGCATAATAATGGAGTCGTTCCGCTTCCTCAGCGAAGGCGAATTCCCGATTTATGCACCACGTCCCTCAGGAATGGACAATGCCCTCAGACACATTGACCGTTTCTCGAAGAAACCGATAAGGTGGACTTTCGGAGCCATATTGCCTCTGATTCTTCTCCTTCTCGGCTCGTTCATAATCGTCAGCAGGAAAAGCAGGTAATACCCAATCTCTATGTCAAAGGAAAAGTTTTATACAGACAGGCAGACGGCCGGGGATCTGAATCTTCTCGGGAGGTTCAGGAAAGACTCGATCATCAACATATTCGACAGGACAAGAACCCGCTGCGGACGACAGCGGCTAGAAGCCATGTTCCGTTCTCCGCTCACTTTAGCCTCGGAAATAAATGCACGCGCTGAACTTGTCGGTTGGTTTCGGGAATGCAGCGCGGAGATGTTTCTCACGGAAGAAGATGTCGAAGCCGTCGAGTTCTATATGGGTTTCCGTCCTTCGTCGGGAAAGGCCGGGGCACTCGCGGACATGCTGCTGTGCCGTGCCAGGCAGATTGTGCTCGGAGTGCCTTCATGGCAGAAGGTGCTTGATGGGATAGCGGCGGTGTCGTCTGTGATTGTCCGCACTGACAGGCTGCTGTCATCGCTTCCAGCAGAAGGCTGCCCGGTTACAGAGGAAATCGGAGAGTTCAGGAAGGCATTCCCGGAAGCATTTGTCCGAGAACTTGAGACAGTCTGTTCTGGAGAACTTTCTTTCAAAAAGGCCGTTTCGCTTGACCGTAGGCTTAGGGTAGGAAAGCGTGCACAGATTGGAGAGATGATGGAACTGCTATATGATATGGATGTCTGGATTTCAGTCTCGTCAGTCGCGGCCGACCGGGGGTTCTGTACCGCCGAGGCCGTGGATTCTAAGGACAGTTTCATAGAGATTGAGAATGTTCATCATCCGGTACTCAAGTCTGCGGTTCCCAATGATATCCGAATGGATAGCCGTTCAAACGTCTTTTTCCTCACAGGGGTGAACATGGCGGGAAAATCTACGTTTATGAAATCAGTGGCGATTGCCCTTTATCTGGCACAAATGGGTTTTCCCGTTCCTGCGACCGCGATGCGCTTCACTCCTATGGACGGACTCGTCACCTCAATCAACGTCTCGGACAACATCAGTCTCGGTTACAGCCACTTCTATGCGGAAGTGCTGCGCGTCAAGGGTATAGCTGAAAAAGTCGGTGAGGGGAAGCGACTTTTCGTCGTTTTCGACGAACTTTTCAAGGGCACGAACGTGAAGGACGCCTATGACGCTACTCTTGCGGTGACGCAGGCCTTTGCGAGTCACAATGGCTGTCTCTACATAATCTCGACCCACATTGTCGAAGTGGCTTCTGCCCTTGAGGAAAACTGCAGCAACGTCCGCTTCCGCTGTCTTCCGTCCGAGATGGAAGATGGCCGCCTTGTTTACCATTACAAGCTTCATGACGGCATATCCTCCGACCGCCACGGAATGACCATCATCCGCAACGAACATATCCTCGATATATTGAAGGGAAGCGACGTTCCGACCGATGATGGCGAGCGTCTTTAGAACTGGAATGCAGAAGTCGGAAATATATAACTATTTGGATATATGAGCTTTATAATAGACAAGCAAACACTTGAAGACCTCGGGATATTTTCCCGCAACAAGAAGACTTCGATTTTCGCCATATACGATTCGACGCGGACGAGGGGAGGCTCACGCATGCTTGAGGAAATGTTCGCTAATCCTCTTGATAATGTGGGGCTCATTTCCCGCCGCTCATCCGTGATTGCGTGGTTTCGCGAAAATAGGATAACGTTTCCTTTTCCGAAGGCACTTCTTGATGCATCTGAACAGTATCTTGCGGTGACGGACGAACGCACAATGCTCTCCGGTGAGAAGCATCCGTTCCTGAAGTCTCTCGAGCGCATTGTCCGGAAAGACAGCCAATTGGAGCAGATGGTTACTGGAATCGGTGCGACTGTGAGGATTTTCGGACTTCTTGACGTGTTCATGTCCGGGCTTTCTGCGACAGGAGAGCTTGAAAGTCTGTTCCCGGAACTTGGGGAGGCGCGAAAGACAATCGCTGATCCCGATTTCTCGGCTGTGCGCGCGCTCGCCGGCAAGAAAAAACTGACGGTTGCGGAGGCGTCCGACATTGACGGAACGTTGAGGTACAGGCACCATGACAAAGTACGTCTGCTTTTGGATTTTGTCTATCTTCTTGACGTCTACATATCTGTGGCAGGAACAGCTTCCTCAAGGGGATTCGTTTCAGCAGAGGCTTTGCCTAAGGAGGACAATGTGTTGGAACTCACGGGTGTGTTCCATCCGGCTTTGGCCCATCCTGTATCCAATGACCTGAATGTCACCGGCGACTGCAATGTGATCTTCCTCACTGGCGCGAACATGGCCGGCAAGTCAACCTTCATGAAGACTCTCGGCATCGCTGTCTTCCTCGCGCATCTCGGATTTCCGGTCCCGGCCAAGTCTATGCGCTTTTCCGTGCGCGACGGCCTTTTCACGACAATTAATCTTCCGGATGCTCTGAACCGGGGCTACAGTCACTTCTATGCTGAGGTTCGGCGTCTGCGAAAGGTTGCACAGACCGTCCGCCGCTACCCGCATACAGTCGTGATTTTCGACGAACTGTTTCGCGGGACCAACGTCAAAGACGCCTTTGACGCCACAGTTGCTGTCACCGAGGCATTCTCCGAGATAAAGGGAAGCATCTTTCTCATCTCGACCCACATCATCGAGGCCGGAGAGGAACTGAAGAAACATTGCGGCAACATATCATATCTCTATCTTCCGACAGAAATGGACGGAAGCAGACCGGTCTACACTTACAGACTGAAAGAGGGGATAACCTCCGACCGTCACGGTATGGTGATAATCAGGAACGAGGGGATATTGGACATATTGCGTTGATAATATACCTACATTTGGGGATTGCCGTAATGTCCCCGATTGTCTATTTTTGTAAATCTTTGCGGAATATGGCGACGCCTTGTCCGCATGTAGTAGTGTACGTGTATGAGTGTCCTTAATTTGAAAAAACGTGCTGTTTCCTTTGCCATTGTGGCGACTCTGACGCTTCTTTACGCGGCAGGATTGGCAGCGCAGGGAGTCCAGGGGGGAGCAGAATTCGTAGCAGGCCGGGTCACTGATAAAATGACCGGAGAACCGCTCCCGGGGGTGTTTGTCCTGTTTCAGGGCTATACCTACGGAGCGATGACAGATGACAACGGCTACTATTCGCTCAAGCGTCCGGAAAAAGGCGGAACTCTCGAGTTCTCTTGTCTCGGATATGAGACCAAGCGTGTGAAGATCAACCAGCACGCGAAGTTGGACGTGGCACTTGTTGAGGCAAAGGAAAGTCTGGATGATGTCATAGTTACGGGATATGCTCCAATCCGTAAGGAAGGATTTTCTGGAAATACCACGAAAATCAAAAAAGATGAGCTCATAAAGGTCAATCCGAACAATTTCATATCGGCAATCCAGACATTCGATCCTTCTTTCCGAATAAAGGAGAACATAAGCGCAGGCTCCAACCCGAACTCCGTCCCCGACGTGACCTTGCGCGGACAGACCAGCGTATCTTCGCTTGATGCCTCGGACATATCCAAGCAGTCACTCAGCGGAAGCGCTAACCTCCCGATATTTATACTCGACGGATTTGAGGTAGACGTCCAGAAGATCTTCGACCTCGACCCTACTCGTATCCATAGCGTCAACATTCTCAAGGACGCGGCTGCCACGGCACTCTATGGCTCACGGGCTGCAAACGGAGTCGTTGTCGTCGAACTCCGTTCCCCACAGGCAGGTCAGCTCCGGCTTCAGTACAACACAACACTCACCCTTGAGGTCCCTGATCTGTCGTCATACAACCTTATGAACGCGAGCGAGAAACTTGAGGCAGAGAGGCTTGCCGGGCTTTACGACAGCTCGACACCTTGGGTGGATTCCTACACGGACGGATACTATCAGAGGATGAATAACATCATCCGTGGCGTGGACACCTATTGGCTCGCGCTCGGACTGCGCAACTCGTTCAACCAGAGACACGCGATCTACATCGACGGCGGAGAGAACGATGTGCGCTGGGGAATAGAACTTAACTATTCTGGGAACAATGGCGTCATGAGGCATTCGTCGAGGAACGTCACCGATGCCGGGTTCTACGTCGACTACCGCATAGGCAAATTCCAGATTAAGAACAAGGCAACATTCTCGTTCAGCGGCAGTTCCGACCTTCCTTTCAACTCGTTCAGTGACTATTCCCATCTTCAGCCCTATATGAGGGTGTATGACGATGACGGGAACTATCTGCGTCGGCTCGAAAGCATCGACGGCTATTCCGGCTCACTTGTGAACCCTCTGTACGAAATCAACAACTATCGGAGCTACAGCAAGTCGGAGTATAACGAGATAATAGACAACCTTCTTGTCAACTGGGATATAATCAAGGGACTGCGCCTGCGGCTTCAGATGTCGGCTACCATAAAACGCAATAGTTCTGAAACTTACAAGGATCCGGCCTCATCGTCCTATGGTACGGGAAATCTCGCGCTCAACGGAGATAAGAGCACGACTTCAGGGGATAGCAACAAGCTCGACGGTACGCTCCAGCTGATGTACAATGCCAGTATCAAGGGGCATAATCTGAACCTGAACCTCTCGACCAACATCCGCACGACCAAGTACGAGACCGAGTCCGCTTCTTATCAGGGATTTCCTGGCGGTGACCTCACTTCGACCAACTACGCCTCGCAGATTGTCGGCAAACCGTCTGTGAGCGACAGCCGCACAAGGCTCGTTGGCTTCCTGCTCACGGGTAACTATACCTGGAACGACATCTACTTCGCCGACCTCACGGGACGTCTCGACGGCTCCTCCGAGTTCGGCTCCAATCGCAGATGGTCGATGTTCTGGGCAACCGGAGCCGGCATCAACATCCATAACTACGACTTCCTCAAGAAAAACCAAGTGATTTCCACTCTCAAATTCAGGGCATCTTATGGACTCACGGGAAAGACGAACTTTTCGCAGTATGCCGCCCGAAACCTCTACAACCTTGACACAAGCTCGTGGTTCCCGACCGGCTATGGCGTGTTCCTCTCGCAAATGGGCAACCCTGACCTGAATTGGGAACGCACCTACCAGCTTGACTATGGCGGTGAGCTCGGACTGTGGAAAGACAGGGTACATCTCAAGGTTTCGGCATATAGTCAGCGCACTGTGGATCTCATCACCGACTTTGCGCTTGCCTCTTCAACCGGCTTTTCCTCCCACAAGGAGAATATGGGTGTGGTGAAGAACAACGGAATCGAGCTCGATTTGCGCGTGCGCCTCTACCAAGACCGGGACTGGCTGCTCTCCATCTTCGGCAATTTCGCCCGCAACCGCAACACCGTGGTCGAGATTTCCGAGGCTATGCAGGCTTACAACAAAAAGGTGGAAGAGATATTCAAGAACTACAATCCTTCCACTACCTCTGACAGCCAGTACTCGAAGCCCTATCTGAAATACTACGAGGGCGCATCTATGACGGCTATAGCAGGTATGAAGTCCCTCGGAATCAGCCCCTCCAACGGAAAGGAAATCTTTCTCAAGCCCAACGGCGAGGTTACCGACAAATGGGCGGCGGAGGACTGGCAGGTAATCGGCGACACCGCCCCGAAGGGCCAGGGATCCTTCGGTCTCACGGCGGCATGGCGGCAATGGTCCATATTCACCTCATTCCTCTACCATTTTGGCGGCGACGCTTACAACAGCACGCTCGTTGATTATGTGGAGAACGTGAATCTCGCGAAAGAAAACGTTGACCGCCGAGTCCTTCTTGAACGCTGGCAGAAGCCTGGGGACATCACCACCATGAAGGACATCCGGGACAGAAATGTCACCACAGGCGCCACCTCACGCTTCGTCCAGAAGGACAACACATTGCAGTTCAGCTCTATAACCCTGAGCTATGACTTCAAACCAGAACTCTTGCGCAAGGCACATATCGGAATGTGCCGCCTCTCCCTCGTCGCAAACGATATCTTCTACCTGTCTTCGATACGCCGTGAACGTGGACTTTCGTATCCATATTCCCGTTCGTTCAGTTTTTCGATGAATATTTCGTTTTAAGTAAGAAGTTGGCTATATGAAAAGGATGTATTCAAGAACACTGCTCATTTTCACGACGGCCGTTCTAGCCCTCTCGTGCGATTGGTTGAATGTGACTCCGTCCAACGCGGTTGACGAGGACGACCTCTTTACCACCGGCTATGGCTGCCGCAACGCGCTCAACGGCGTCTATCTCAAGCTCGGAAGCCCTAATCTCTATGGACGGAATATGAGCTGGGGACTGCTCAGCGCGGTTGCCCAAGAATATCTCACCGACGATTCCACCCAGGGCAAGAACTCTGCTCAGGTTTGCAGGGACGGAGCCGACTTCGTCTATAATTCCACGACTACAAGACCTATGGTGGAGGCCATTTGGGAAACCTCCTACTCGGTGATTGCGAACTTGAACAAGATAATCGAACATATAGACGGAATAGATGTCCGTGAATTTGCATATGGTGAGGACGAGCGCGGGCTCATAAAGGCCGAGGCATACGCCCTGCGTGCGATGCTGCATTTTGACCTTCTGCGCCTCTTTGCTCCTGCCCCGGCGACCAACCCGTCTGGGACCTATATTCCCTATAGGGAGGAATTTTCTTCCTCTATAGGAGAAAAACTATCCGTTAAGTCCGTGATTAATAAGGTGCTGCGCGATATTTCCCTGGCAGAGCCGGTTCTTAGGAAATTCGACGTCGAGACGCATCCCGAGGCAATGTATGCCAGCAAGATGACGGAGCCTACCACTGAAATGAACGCCCGCTATCGCTTCGACAGCAAGATTTACATCGATGATATGGGGCAGTTCTTCTGGTATCGCGGGTGGAGGATGAATTATATGGCTCTGATGGCACTGAAGGCACGCGTCTGTCTTTACGGTGGCTCTGGTTTCTACCCCAATGCCAAAGCTGCGGCATACGAGGTCTATGACGACTTCTACCGCACTAGAAAATGGGTCGGGTTCACCTCGCAGGACAATGTCGTGTGCCAAAAAGACTCACGCTATACAAAACTCTCCGATGACGTACTTTTCGGCGCCTACTATCGTACTCTTGCAACTGATTACGATGCCTCGCTCTTCGGCTCCGACAACAATGTGAAATACCCTCTTGCCAACATCGACGCTCTCTTTGCAAGCGATAACACTGGTCTCTACAAGGACTGGCGCATGAATTACACGCTCGCGAAGACCAACTCGTCCAATACTTCGTGGTATACACTCAAGTACAGTGTTTCCACCGAGCCTGAAGTGTCTGCAATCGAGAATCCTATGATTCCAATCATGCGCATGAGTGAAATCTGCTACATCTTGGCCGAGATTGCCGCATCGGAGGGGAAGGTTTCCGAGGGGATCTCATATCTTGAGACTGTCCGTAAGGCTCGTGGTGCGGAACGTTCGCTGTCCTTGACCGTCACCACCCCGGAGCAGTTGATGGACGAGATTGTGTTGGACGCGAGAAAGGATTTCTTGTGCGAGGGAAATATGTTTTATATGTATAAACGTTTGAATTATAAGGAATTGCCGAGTTCGTCGCACCCTGGAGCGCAGAAGGATGCCTCCGCTGCATATGTTTTCCCGATTCCGACGTCCGAAAGTCCATTCTAATGGAAACACACCTCCATCAGAATGGGCGTATGCCTGTTTAACTCCACTCGCTTTGCGACAGATGGTGGTCTCTATCAAAAATGGAATTATTATGAATAGTATACAAAGAATATCAATTTTGCTCGCATTCGGTGCCGCTGCGTTTGTCGGCTGCAAGGAGGACACGCTCAAGACCTATAGCGGCGAGAATTATGTGCATTTTAAGCCTGACGCGAATGATGTGGTCGCGGCTGAGTATAATTTCGCGGCGGGGGAGACCACCAGAGAGACTGAGTATAGCATCCCTGTTGATGTCCGGCTCTGGGGCTTTATTCCGGAAGACGACTTCAGTTTCACGACAGAGATTGTCGCAGACGGAACTACAGCCGTTCCTGCCGACTATGTGCTCCAGCCGCAGCAGATCTTCAAGGCGGGGGAGGCCGAGGGCAAGTTTCATATTACGGTAATGCGCCGAGAGAAACTCCTCGCCACGGACTACAAAATCGTTGTGCGGATGGTTTCCGCTGACGGGGGGCATGTCGTGGCTCCATCGGCATACACAACGGTCACGATAAGCGTAAAGGATGACCTCAGTTCCTTGAAACCGCAATGGTGGGCAACGACGAAGGCTCTCGGAAGCTATTCCGACATCAAGTTTCGTGTCTTCAACATCTATCTCGGTCATTTCCTCAAGAATCTCAACGGCTACACGGACATCACATTCAAGGAAGAGGCCCTGAAGTTCAAGGCCTGGTGGAAACAACAATGGGACGAGGGCAATTACAGATATTATGACACTGACGTTACCACTCCTCTCTACGACACAATCCCTGACTGATTAGATAATGCGACATGAATATAAAGAAATACCTCTCTCTCTTTTTTTTGTTAGTCTTTGCGGTCTCCTGCATGACCGACAAGGGTAGCTACGACTACGCACAGACAAACGAGGTCACGTTCAAGACCGTCCTTGAGGGCTTCACATTCACCTCTGGCGAGAATGTCGAGATCACGGCTCCGGTCGAGTTTTCTGAACCTTTCTCGAGTGATTCGGAGATTGACAATGCCTTTGAAATCAGCTGGTACATAGGTGAGGAATGCGTGGGGACAGGATATAAACTGAAATACAGTTTCGATAGGAGCGGCGGCTATTCCCTGATTCTGAAGGTCAGGAACCGCAGTACCGGCGAGACCTACCTCAGCGGAACCTACCCGATAAACGCTAAAAGCGCGGTGGGTTGGGGCTGGATGGTCCTGAGTGCCGACAAGGACGACAATTCTTGCCTGTCGGTCATTTCCCCGCTCACCAACCATGTCTATTCCTCTCTTGAGAAGGATATCGAAGGGGGGCTTGGTACAGGTCCGAAGTCCCTTAACTACTACTATGTCCTCGGCTCAATCTCCGGATCATATATCTCCGGACTTCCGAAGGTCATCGTGAATCAGTCTAGCGGCACCGTCACCATTGACGGCAACACTCTTCAGAAAGACAAGTGGCTGCGCGATGAGTTCGAGAATGGCTCCGAGCCGGAACCGGATCTTACGCTCAGTGCCTTTGCCTGGAAGCAGTCCTACTATCTGATTTTCTCGGCCGAGGGCAACGTCTACCTGCGCTGTATGCCGATAACGGGTGGTTACACCGAGATTCCCTACTATAATACCTACTCTTCCATGCCATACAATTTTGACCGAGAGGTGCGCATAGGCGCTGTGGCTCCGTTTCACAATGTCACCTATTGGGCCGCAGATGAGGAGAATGTCCTGATGTACGATGAACTGAGCTCCCGTTTTCTAGCCTTCGTGAAGGGAAACTATGGCGACAGTTACGATTCTTACAGTCCCAAGGTCGTCTACCTCAGCTATTATGATGCCGGCGGCGAGTTTGACCCTTCGGTTCCCAAGGTCGACAACCTCGGCTCCGGCACTAAATGCCTTGCTCTCGGGGCCTACGAAGTTGTAGAGACCGATCCGGACACCAAGGCATTGGACTTCTATCCGACCTACGTAGCCCTGCTGGACTACGGGGGAACGGGTGACTACCACGTCTACGAGTTCACTGTGCACCCTATGGGCTCCCGCAGCCATACGATTACGGCAAACACCCATACACCTTTCTCTGGGGCATCCATCCTGACGGCAAACTCTATTGTACTGATGTCCACGAACTTCACGAAGAATCCTTACTTCTACTTCACCGATGGCGACCGCAATCTCTATGTCTACAGCATGGACGCCCGCGAGCACAAACTTCTCTACACCGCCTCTTCCCGCATCACCGGCATATGCCCGAGTCCCGTAGACTGCCCGTTTTCCAACTACGGAGCCAATAGCAAGGTCCCGAATTTCCGCCTTGCCCTCGCCCAGGAGGGAGGAAAGATAGGCATAGTCGACGTCGGTTCCTCGAAGATGGTACGTCTGTTCGAGGGTTTCTCCGCCGATGTGAAGATTGACGAACTCTCCGGTTTCGGTGATATAAAGTCGGTGGTATGGGCGACTAACTACGAGGGCGAATACTGACGGATATATTTGATGAAGATGACGTATAGATGACAGATTTTCAGAATATTAGTGGTTTTATGTTTAATTCTAAATTTTTCAGACAAATGAAAAGGTTATCTTATTTTCTTTGCGCCGCCCTCGTGGCATTTGGCGCAGCAAGCTGCGAAAAGGCTCCAGCGGTCGTTGATTTTCCGGTAGTGGGCCCATTGACTTTGGGTGGAACGTACGACACTTATGCACATGGAAGCCAAGGTTGGGTTGAAGAGGATTTGCTCGGAATATTTGTAACTTCAGATGGAGTGACACAGTCAAACCTCCAGTATGCGCCTGTTGAATTCTCCAAATTGGAAGAAAGCCAGTATGTTCCAGGAATGTATATCTATGGTGACCCTGTGCTTACAACGACATTCAAAGCTGTTGGTGAACAGGCCGGTTTCAAGCAGGGAGAGCACCATGTTTATGCCTACACTCCTTATGCTGCAGGAAATAGTGATTATACGGCCATTGCACTTCCTGACAATAATATTCAGGAATACAAGAAAGGTCTTTCTTCTGCAGATAAGAAATATCTGTTTGCGTATGCAAAACTTGCCGAGCCTCTTTCAGAGTACACGGCGGAGGCTCTGTCTTTCGGCAAATTCAAGTCTCCGTATTTGAATATCACTGTCCCTTTCCCAACATTTAAAAGCAAGGAATTTGCAGCGACAGACAAGGTAACAAAGCTCACAATTACATCAACTGTTGACATTGCGGTTTCAAATGCGGTTATAAATCTGGAAACAGGAGAAATTTCCGGTACTTATGGAAAAACGATTGAACTGACCTTCCCTGATGGTGGTCTTGAACTTGGAGACAATCCTTATTCTTATCCTACATTCCAGCTTTCCGGATTTGCTGATTGGGAGACAGCGCAGGTAGCAGACTACACTTTGAAGATTACTATTGCCGGTGTTGACTATACGGCAACTGGTAAGCCTGCTGATGGTAAGTATATGAAGACTGAAGGCAATATCAATATGTGGAATGCTTTCACTATCGAATAGTCTTCCATTTGCTTGCGTCCGCATTGCCGGTTTTCTTTACATTACGACAGGAACTGTTTGAACGGAGAATCTCCGTGCGGACTCAAAATCCGATAAAATCCGACCCGAATAACTCCAGGCCGGATTTTTTGTCTTATATTTGTGCCACAAACCATAACTGCAAAACAAATGGCCAAGCTTACAGTTCCGCGCCTGAGAGTCGGAGAATCCGTACATTCAGTCCTGTCCGATGCCAACGCATTCGCGAATATTCCAGAAAATCACCTCGACTGCCTGAATTGGGCGGAGGAATATCCCTATAAACCGGAAGTTTCTTTTCGGATTTTCCACAATGACGAGTTCCTGTTTCTCGAATACAACGTCCGCGAAAAATGCACCGCGGCACTTGAGATGACGGACGGGAACGACGTCTATAGGGACAGTTGTGTCGAGTTCTTCGTGCAGCCTGAGGGCGACGGGCACTACTACAACTTTGAGTGGAACGCCATTGGGACGCTCTGCATGTCGCGCCGCACCGGTCGATTTGACCCCGTTCACGCCCCCAAGTCAGTCCTCGACAGCGTTCTGACGTCCTCAACCTATGGCAGAAAGCCATTTGAGGAAATCAAGGGAGACAATGCCTGGACTCTCCGCATCGCGATTCCGGCGTCAGCCCTTTTTTGCGGAGAACTCAAGACCTGGCATTGCGCCCGTCTCAAGGGCAATTTCTACAAATGCGGCGATGCGCTTTCCACCCCGCACTACATAACTTGGACGCCGATTTCCACTCCGTCCCCTGACTATCACAGGGCGGAGTTCTTTGCGGAGATAGACTGCGAGTAACATTTTGTTCAGATATGATCTTCCAATCAAACGACAACTGCCGCAAGGGGGCACCGCAACCTCTTGATCCTCAGGCTGCGGAAAGAGAGACCCGCGTCACCAGAGTTACGCTATGGGGTTCGTTTGTGAACTTGGTGCTCACGGCATTGAAGATTCTTGCTGGTGTGTTCGGGCATAGTGCCGCCATGATTGCCGACGGCGTGCATTCGCTCTCCGATCTCATGAGCGATATCGTAGTATTGGTGTTCATACGCATATCCTCGAAGGCCAGGGATCGGGAGCATGAATTCGGACATGGAAAGTTTGAGACGTTGGCCACTGTGATTGTCAGCCTGATTCTTATGGCGGTGGCCGCTAAGTTGGTTGCCGGAGGTGTGGCGAGCATACGTTCCGTGATTGCCGGCAACGTCCTTCCGAAGCCGGGCTGGATTGCCCTTGCCGCGGCTGCAGTGTCAGTGGTTGCGAAAGAGATTCTCTATCAGGTCACGGTAAAAGTCGGCAAGGAAGTGGACAGTCCGGTGACTGTTGCAAATGCCTGGCATCATCGTTCGGATGCGCTTTCTTCAGTCGGTTCTTTTCTTGCCATCGGAGGCGCGATTGTTCTTGGACAAAAATGGACGGTTCTTGACCCGATTGCCTCTTGTGTGATTGGGGTGATGATTGTCGTTGTTGCGGTGAAGATGGCGGTGCCGTCCCTTCAAGAACTTCTTGACGTGTCCTTGCCTGAGGATGTTGAAAGGAGCATCATGGAGACAATTGTTTCCGTTGACGGAGTGAAGAGCGCCCATGGGCTCAAGACCAGACGCAACGGAACATCGGTCATAATGGAGGCCCATATTGTTGTGGATCCTCAGATTTCGATTTTTCGCGCACACGAGATTTCCACTGAGGTGGAGCGGGCTATTAGGGGGAAGTTGGGGGCGCAGACTCAGATTTCTTTGCACATCGAACCCTCAGCCGATGCAGAATAGGGAGCGGATGGCCGCGTTGCATCGTTTGCCAAAATCCTCACAACCGTGAGGTTGCTGCGGTTTTGTCTTCACGCTGCGCCTTGCCCTCAATCTCCCTATTCCGCATCGACCTCTCAGCTTTTAGGGAGCGGATGGCCGCGTTGCACCGCTTTTCGAAGAGGGAGCATACTAGAGTATGTGACCGATGAAAAATGGAAATAGCACCCCGAAATCAATCTGAGCCATTTGAATAAGATTTTTGAGGATAGATTTCTTTTCGAAGAGGGAGTGTACTGGGCGTACACGACCGATGAGAAAAGGAATATAGCCCAAAAAGATATTCAAATAACATCGTCACGCTCACGGATATCACGTATACGTAGCTGCATATTGGAATTGCCCCGGTAGTAGTTCTCCACGATGGAATAGCAGATGTCAAACGGATTGCCAGCCTTGATGTAATCAAAAGCTCCGGACATGTTGAAGCCTATGGCGGATATGTGGCGGCCAGGATTGTTCTCCTCGATGAGTTCGAGTTTCAAATGCCCGCCCTCAGCTCCGACCTTGCGTCCATTGCCGTTGTCGTAGATGTTCTCGGTGAAGAATACCGGTGTAGCGTTCTCCGGTCCGAACGGCTGGAACTGCTTGAGTATGCGCAGGAACTTCGGTGTAATCTGCGCGAAGCTTATCTTTGCGTCAATGTTCACCACCGGCACCTGCATCTGTGGGATAATCTTCCCCGTGATGAATTTCTCAATTCGCTCGCAGAACGCCGGCAGGTTCTCCTCCCGTAGTGTCATTCCGGCTGCGTAGAGGTGACCTCCAAAATTCTCCAGAAGGTCCGAGCAACTCTCGATGGCCTCGTAGAGGTCGAATCCTGGGACACTCCTTGCTGAGCCGCTAACGAAACCATTGGCTTTGGTCAGTACGATGGTCGGTTTGAAGAACGCCTCCACAAGCCTTGAGGCCACGATTCCGACCACGCCTTTGTGCCATGAAGGGTTGTAAACGATGGTCGCGTTGCCAAACGAGAGACATTTCCCGTTCTTGACCATATCCAGAGCCTCTTGGGTGTTCTGTCTGTCTATGTCCTTGCGCTGGGTGTTGTAGCGGTTGATTTCTTCTGCAGCCTCGACTGCTGTCTTGTCGTCCGTCGCAGTGAGCAGTTTCACCGCCACTCCTCCGGATTCCATTCGTCCGGCCGCGTTGATTCTCGGCCCGATCTTGAATACGATGTCGTCAATCGTGAGGTGTCCAGGCTCCAGCCCGGAAAGCGATATCATTGCCTTGAGACCCTTGCATGGATCCTCATTCAGCCTTTTGAGCCCGAAGTGCGCAAGAATCCTGTTTTCTCCGGTCACGGATACGAGGTCGGACGCGATGCTCACCGCAAGCAGATCAAGCAGGGGCTCCAGAGATTCGGATGCTATGCCGTGTGACTGTGCGTAGGCCTGTACGAGTTTGAAGCCGACTCCGCAGCCTGAAAGGTCGTCGAAAGGGTAGTGGCAATCCTCTCTCTTGGGGTCGAGCACCGCCACTGCGGCGGGGAGTTCGTTTTCAGGGAGATGGTGATCGCATATAATCATATCGATGCCTTTCTCCGCAGCATACCTCACTCTCTCTATGGCTTTGATTCCGCAGTCGAGCGTTATGATTAGAGAATATCCATTCTCCACGGCCCAATCTATTCCTTTCGTGGACACGCCATATCCTTCGTCATAACGGTCCGGAATATACGAACCTACGTTTGAAGTCAGCCTTGACAGGAATGAATATACCAAAGATACGGCAGTGGTCCCGTCAACGTCATAATCTCCGTAGACGAGAATCTTTTCCCCACCGTCCAGCGCCCGTTCGACACGCTCTACCGCCTTGTCCATATCCTTCATCAGGAACGGGTCGTGCAGCCTTTCGAGCGACGGACGGAAAAAGGCACGCGCTTCTTCAAACGTATTCACGCCCCTCTGAACCAATAGTTCGGCCAAAACCGGGTCTATTCCGAGTTCAGAAGAAAGCTCCCGCACCTTTGATTCATCGGCGCTCTTGCGTATTACCCATTTCTTTTCCATTGTCACAAAGATACTCAAATAGTTTCAGAAACTGTTTAAATTTTTCTCACATTTATTTTTATGTGTTCGTTCTTTTGGTGTCTTTTTGGTCATATTTTCCCATTTTGCTCGTCATTTAGCACCGCTAAACTCCTCTCAAAATGAAAAAAATCTGACTCAAAAATACATCTCAAAATAACTGAACAAAAAAATTTAGACAGTTTCTCAGAATTAAGAATAAATGTCGTAATTTTGTACGATTTGGCGGGGTCTCGGAAGTGACGTCGTCGTGTGGTGAGATTGAAATATATAAACGAAGAGATATGATTACACAGGAATTCAACGAACAGGAACAGCAGCGCCGCGATGCGTTAGGGAAACTTCGCGAACTCGGAATCGAGCCTTATCCGGCTCCGCTCTATCCGGTCAATGCGACAACACGGGAGATAAAGGAGGGCTATGATGCCGAGAAAGGTAATTTTTCTGATGTCTGCATTGCCGGACGAATAATGACCCGCAGGATTATGGGCGCGGCGTCGTTCATTGAACTGCAGGACGAGACTGGCAGGATTCAGGTGTATGTGAAACGTGACGAGATTTGTCCAGGCGAGGACAAGACGATGTACAACACGGTCTTCAAGAAGCTCCTCGATATCGGCGACATCATAGGAATCAAGGGATATGCCTTCATCACCCAGACAGGCCAGCTCTCCATCCACGCCAGGGAACTTACGCTCTTGAGCAAGTCCCTGAGGGTGCTCCCTATTGTGAAAGAGAAGGACGGCGAGGTTTTCGACGCGTTCTCGGATCCGGAACTTAAGTATAGACAGAGGTATGTCGACCTCATCGTGAATCCGCAGGTGCGCGAGGTCTTCATCAAGAGGAGTCAGATAATAGCGACGATGCGCGAGTACTTCAATGCGGCCGGCTGCCTTGAGGTTGAGACCCCTATCCTCCAGGGCATTCCGGGCGGTGCTACTGCGCGTCCGTTCATCACCCATCACAACGCGCTCGACATTCCTCTCTATCTGAGAATTGCCAACGAGTTGTACCTTAAGAGGTTGATTGTCGGTGGTTACACGGGAGTGTATGAGTTCGCAAAGGACTTCCGCAACGAGGGAATGGACAAGACTCACAACCCGGAGTTCACCTGCATGGAAATCTATGTGGCCTACAAGGACTACATCTGGATGATGGAGTTTATCGAGAAGATGCTTGAGAAAATTGCCCTCAAACTTCACGGCAAGACTCAAGTCACCATCGGCGACAAGACAGTCGATTTTAAACCGCCGTATCGCCGTCTTCCGATTCTGGAGGCGATTAAGGAGTATGCCGGAGTGGACATCAGCGGGATGGACGAGGCACAGCTTGTGGAGACCTGCAAGAAACTCCACGTCGAGGTGGACAAGACCATGGGCAAGGGCAAGCTGATTGACGCCATCTTCGGGGAATACTGCGAGGAGCATCTTGTACAGCCGACGTTCATCATTGACTATCCTGTCGAGATGTCACCGCTCACAAAGCGTCACCGCGAAAATCCTGAACTTACCGAGCGCTTCGAACTCTTTGTCTGTGGGAAGGAACTTGCCAATGCCTACAGCGAACTTAACGACCCTATCGACCAGCTCGATCGCTTCAAGGAGCAGGCACGCCTCAAGGACGAGAAGGGTGATGACGAGGCTATGTACATCGACATGGATTTTGTCCGTGCCCTCGAATACGGTATGCCTCCGACATCCGGTCTCGGAATGGGAATCGACCGTCTGACGATGTTCATGACCAACCAGCCTACGATTCAGGATGTGCTGTTCTTTCCTCAGATGAGGCCGAAGGAAGTGAAATAGGAGTTTCACTGCATTTACTGAAATTTGACAGGAGTTCGTTCCAGGTCATTTCGACCGGAACGGACTCTGTTTTTGTTTCTGAAGTTTTGATTTGGCTGGACTTTGAGGCCTTTTTGCTTTCAGAGTTGACAAGGTGGATAAACTGGAGGCCGGCCAGGAGCGCTCCTCCGTCCTTGGAGGCCTTGTCACCAATCATCAGTGTTTCGACTGGGGCGGCTTCGAGGGCCTTGCAGGCGTTGAGGAAAACCTCCTCGCGTGGCTTCAGACCGCCCAGTGCGGGGGATTCCCAGACGGCGTCAAAGTCGGCAGGGGAGAGCCCTATTGCCTCCAGTTTTTCCGTTGTGAAGCAATAATCCGAGAGCACGGCCACCTTGTAGCCCTGTCCGCGCAGTCTCCCTATAAATTCTTTCAACTGCGGGCGCGGGCCGAACTTGTCCCGTATAATCCTGACCTGCTCCGGCATATATCTCCCGTAAAACCACTTCCTGCATCGTTCCGCACGTTCAGGAGACCCTTTGCCCATGGCCGTAAAAAGCGCGTCATAGTAGTCCGATGCTTTATCAAAATGCCTGTCACACAGCTTTTTCCTGCATTTTCTCTCCGCCCCGAGCATTCCGATGTGCAGCGGATCTGCAAGAATCAGCCGCAATGGAAAATGACGGGACTCATAAAGAGTCCCATCCAAATCAAAAACAATTGCTTTTAAGTTCTTTTCAAACATCCTATTTTCACGCTTTTAGTAGCCTATATTCGCTTGTAGCCTGTCCGCATCGTTGCTTGACGCGGAGACATCAATAAGAATCCGTAACTACCTGACGACGGACTCAAGCCAATGGGCATCGACTCGGACAAATCCCTCGACGGGACGCACGGACGGGTTGCGGCGGATAATGCCCTCGCAGTCCTCATAGACGTTCCATCCGATTTTCATTCCGACCATCTGGCCTTTTGATGCATAGCTCATGATGATTGCGCGGCTATCGCCCTCTCCTTCGACTTTGTAGAAGTGGAAGGTCGCGGAGCTGATTTCATCGTTGTTCTGCTTTTCCTCAAGTTTGGTCTCCTTGCCGGCGTTTGAAGTCATCTCTCTCTTGGTCACCCACTTGCATAACTCTATGACCGCGTCGTCAAGCCCGGCGTCGAAGATGAGCACCTTTTCCATCAGCTCTCCCATGTCGCGCACGAGCCGGAGAGTGTATCCGCCCATTGCCTTCGTGTGGTTGGTGATGGCCTGCATCTGTGTTTCCGAGATTTTCCCGTCCGGCACGAGCCAGAGCATCAGCTTTTTCTGAGGGTCGTGGTAGAGCGTCTCGTACCTCGCCAGATTGACAGTTCCGCAGTGGGGACATTCCCAAAGGAACAACGACCCGTTCTTTACCTTTTCCTTGAGTTCCGGATTATCCGCAGTGTTGATGCTTTTGTAAACCGTGATTTCTGTCGTCTGCCCGCACTTGGAACAGACTCCGTTTGCCTTTGCCGTAAGTGACATATTTTTCTATCTGTTATTTCCTATCAATTATTTCCCTCTCTGCCGATTCCCCAGTGTAATTTTGACAAATCTTGCCCTCTTTTCCAAGAATTACTGTTCCTCTGCCCAGATGTAAACCTTGTCGGAACGGCGGAGACGGGTAGCATGAGAAGAGGCTACGACCTCGCGCAGTCGGTCGGTGTCCTCCGAGAAGTCAATCGGGACGGAACAATATGTTCCTTTAGAGGCGGAGGATACGGGTTTGAGGTCCACTCGGATTTCCTTGACTGTGGTCTCCACCACTCCGGTTGTCGGTCCCATTATGAGAATGCGGTCGCCGACCTTGAGCGTTGCAGACTCAATCAGAATCTCAGCTACCGAGAGCTTTGCAAACCAGTTGGTCACCTTGCCGGTGTAGACTTTTCTGCGTGTGGCGCGGCTGCCGTAGACTTCACTCCACTCTCCGAGGCGAGCTCCCTGATAGTAACCGTCCCAAAACCCCCGGTTGAACACCTCCGTGAGTTCGGCCTTCAGGGCAGCCGCGAGTTCCGGCGTGTAGTTACCATCTATGACCGCATCTGCCGCCCGTCGGTAGCAAGAGGCCACTTTTTTGACATATTCGGCGCTGCGTGCCCTGCCCTCAATTTTGAAAACCGTCACCCCCGCGTCAATAATCTTGTCCATGAACTCGATTGTGCACAGATCCTTCGGGGACATTATGTATTTGTTGTCGACAAGAAGCTGGTTGCCGGTCTCAAGATCCGTGACTTCATAGCCCCTCCTGCAAATCTGGTAGCAGGCGCCGCGGTTTGCCGAAGCTCCGTAGGCGTGCAGGCTAAGGTAGCATTTCCCGGAAATTGCCATGCAGAGGGCTCCGTGGGCGAACATCTCGATTTCCACAAGGCGTCCCGAAGGACCACAGATGTGCTCGCGGACTATTGTCTCGTGTATCTCTTTGACTTGATGGAGATTCAGCTCCCGGGCAAGGACGATGACGTCGGCGAACTCGGCGTAGAAGCGCAGCGACTCCGCGTTCGAAATGCTCAACTGCGTGGAAATGTGTACCTCAATGCCCAGGCTGCGGCAGTAGGCTATGGCGGCCATGTCGGAGGCGATGACAGCCGTGATTTCCGCTGCCTTTGCTGCGTCGAGCGTCTCGCGCATCGGCTGGAGGTCTTCTTGATAGAGGACGATGTTCAGCGTCAGATAGGACTTCACCCCGTTGTCACGGCAAATGCGGCAGACCTCCGCAAGATCGTCGGCAGAAAAGTTGTTCGCCGAATGCGAGCGCATGTTGAGGTTGCCCACCCCAAAATAGACGGAGTTAGCCCCTCCCTGAATCGCCGCATACAGACATTCAAAATTGCCAGCCGGCGCCATTATTTCCAAAGTACGTTTCTGATTTTCCATAAATCCGGGTTATATTGCACCCGCCTGGATGCACAAAACATGCAAATTTACTCAATATTCCATTATTTTCAGCGTGTCGGAGAAAAATGACCATATTGGCGGACAGAATAGACCCCAAAGTGCTGGAGTTCGCGAAATCGGAAACGCCCGAGGATGATGTGTATGAATACTACAAATTTTATTATAACATATTTAGATAAATCAAAATATTGTTATAACTTTGCGGTATGACAATGAATACGACAATATTAAGAATCGGCAACAGCAGCGGAATCATAATCCCGTCGGCTATTATGAAGTCCCTTTCACTTTCTGTGCGGGACAAAATCAGCATCTGCGAAGAGAATGGGAAAATCACATTGCGTAAACTGCTTGATAACAAGGCAGAAACGCCATTCTCCGCATTGGACGTATGGTGTGACGAGAATGGGTATGGAGGCGAGGATTCTTTGGGTGAAGCCTTGGAATATGTGGAAGGAATAAGGGCGGACAGGAACAATAAGGAAATTCCGCAATGGTAAAGAAAGCGAAAAAACTTCATAATGGTAACACACAACACACGTCACTTTTCCCACATTCCGCACCTGAAGATTGAGGACTGGTTGAAATGAACAGCTTCTAAATAAAATTGTTTAATCCGTCGGCTATCCTAATCCTGTCTGGTGATGCAGGCGCCGAGGGCGTTGAGGCGAAGGTCGATGTCTTCGTAGCCTCGGTCAATCTGCTCGATGTTTGAGATTACGCTTGTGCCCTTGGCGGACATTGCCGCAATGAGAAGGGCTATGCCGGCACGGATGTCTGGGGAGAGCATATTGCCTGCCTTGAGGCTGATGCGGTGGTCGTGACCGATTACAACTGCACGATGCGGGTCGCAGAGGATAATTTGGGCTCCCATGTCAATCAGTTTGTCCGTGAAGAAAAGCCTGCTTTCGAACATCTTTTGGTGAATCAGCACGCTACCCTTGCATTGCGTTGCCACCACAAGCATCACCGAAAGAAGGTCCGGAGTGAGACCAGGCCATGGGGCATCGGCAATGGTGAGGATGGAACCGTCGAGGAAAGACTCTATTTCGTAGCATTCCTGCTCGGGGACGAAGATGTCGTCACCCCTTTGCTCAAGTTTTATCCCGAGACGCCGGAAACACTCTGGAATAATGCCGAGGTTGTCGTATGACACATTCTTGATCGTGATCGAACTGCGGTTCATGGCCGCCATTCCGATGAAAGACCCAACCTCAATCATGTCGGGGAGTATAGTGTGCTCCGCTCCGTGGAGTTCGCTGACTCCGTTGATTGTCAGGAGGTTCGATCCTATCCCTGTGATATCCGCCCCCATCGCCACGAGCATCTTTGAGAGTTGCTGCACATAAGGTTCGCAGGCCGCATTATAGATTGTAGTAGTGCCCTCTGCAAGCGTCGCTGCCATAAGGATGTTCGCCGTTCCGGTGACCGAAGCCTCGTCGAGAAGCATGTATGCACCCTTGAGGAAGTTACCACCCTCACCGTTTGGGCCTCCGTCACAAGAATCTACGCCTCCGTCACTTCCTTTGCACGAAAGATAGAACGCACGGAGTTTTTGGTCATAGGAGAGTTCCGCACCGAGGTTAATCATCCCTTGGATGTGGGTGTCCACCCTGCGGCGTCCGATCTTGTCACCGCCAGGCTTCGGAAAATATGCATGTCCGAACCTTGCCAGAAGCGGTCCGACTACCATCACCGAACCTCGCAGACGTGCACATTTGCGCACGAACTCCTCGCTGCTTATGTATTTTTCGTCAAGATTGTCCGCCTTGAAGGTGTAGACGCCCTTTTCGTGCCTCGTGACCTCCACACCCATGTCCTGAAGTAGCAGAATTAGGTTTTTAACATCCAATATTTCCGGGACGTTGCTGATTTTCACCTCATCCCGCGTTAGCAGCACCGCACTTATGACCTCAAGAGCCTCATTTTTCGCACCCTGCGGCATGATTGTCCCGCTTAATTTGTGCCCACCTTCAATTACAAATGAACTCATATAATGAAAAATTATTTGAAACATATCGTCCCCTGTGGACTTACGATATGAAACCATTTTTGTCGATAGCGTATCAACAAATGCAAATTTAACGAAAATATATTATAAGACAACGCATTTGCCGGAATATGTGTGGTCCGCAGGATTTTGAAAATTGAAATATTTGTACTATTTTTCCGTGATTTTTGGGCCTTATCGCAGAGATGGCGTAAAGTAGTAGTGAATGTAATAAGATGAAAAGGTTATTTTATATATTGACGTTGCTCTTGTGTGGGTCCGTGGCCTGTTTCTCGGCGTTTGCCCAGACTCGTACGGTCAGCGGAACGGTGACTGATAGCGACGGAGTGCCGATGCCGGGCGTGAGCGTGATGCTCGGGAGCGACGGCAAGGTGGGAGCGGTCACTGACATTGACGGAAAGTGGACTCTTGGGCTTTCTGGGAAGTCACAGGTGATTGTGTTTTCGTTTCTCGGTATGGAGACTCAGGTGGTGAAAGTTGCTGACGGACAAAAGGTTATCAATGTCACGATGAAAGAAGCCGGGACGATGCTCGACCAAGTGGTGATTACCGGCTATACACAGACATCTACAAAGAAAATGACAGGCTCCGTGGAGGTGCTTACCACCAAGGACCTGATTGACAAGCCTCAGTCGTCAATTGATGCGATGCTTCAGGGGCAGCTTGCCGGAGTGAGCGTGAGCGCGACTTCAGGGCAGCCGGGGCGTACTCAGGAAATCCGCATCCGAGGCCAGGCAACCCTCACCGGTGATCAGAGCCCTTTGTGGGTGGTTGACGGCGTGCCTCTTCAGGGCGGAATGCCGAACGTTTCCGACAGCCAGCTCAAGACCGGCGGACTGGAAGATTTCCTCATCAATGGTGTCGGAGACATAAATCCGAATGACATAGAGAACATCTCCATACTCAAGGATGCTTCCGCAGCGGCCATTTATGGTTCACGCGCGGCGAACGGAGTCATCGTCGTCACGACGAAACGCGGCTCCGACGGTCCGATGCACGTGAACTATTCGGGAAATGTGTCCGTCACCTTCCGTCCGCAGAGAGATGCGGCTCTGATGAATTCTTCGGAGAAGATTGACTGGGAGCAGGAACTCTGGGACGAGTTCTCCGCTGAGCGCTTTGGGGGGGCAAGACATATCCTGTCGTCGGAATCGTCGGCATGGTGCGCTCCGGCTACGGGAAGTATGCTGCGATGGCCGGGGACAAGGATGCGCAGGACAAGTATCTTGAAGGGCTGAAATCCCGCTCGACCAACTGGTTCGATGAGATCTTCCGCAACTCCGTCTCCACGAACCACCACCTCAACATAAGCGGGGGTTCAAAGAAATACAACTATTATGTCGGGATTGGCTACACCCACGATGCCGGACTCCTGATCAGGGACGACTACAACCGCTACAATCTCAAGTCCAACTTCACTTTCACTCCGAACCGGATTCTGAAGCTCGACCTCGGACTTGACATCTCCCGGCAGGAATCGAAGGCTCCGAATCTCAGCGACGTCGATCCTTTCAGCTACGCCTATTATGCGAACCCTTACGAGTATTCCTACAACGAGGACGGCTCCTATCGCGCCGACGAAACATGGCAGGTGCTGAACCAGGCAAACGGAAGTTCCGTCATGCCGGTCTATAACAAGGGCTACAACATAATGCGGGAGCTGAACGAGACTTCGAGCAAGACCGGAAACTGGGCGAATACCGCACGCGCCGGTGCCGAGGTCAAGTTCCTTGAACAGCTCAAGTTCGTGGGGCTGCTGTCCTGGTCGTTCGCCAACAACCGAACGGAGAAAATCAATCCGAAGAACAGCTACGCCGCATGGAGTGAGATGCTGGACTACGACAAGTCGTTCAATTCGAGCCTGTGCTATGGTTCCATAATCCAGAATTCCCTCACTCGCAACTCCTTCATCGCCCGCGGTCATCTTGCCTATAATCAGGAATTTGCAGGTGGGGCGCACGCTCTGTCGGTGATTGCCGGAGCCGAGGTTAGGGGAGAGAACTCCAACACCCTCTATGCCAAGAGGCTTAACTATGACTCCAACACCCAGACCACCTCTATGCCTCAGCCGCCTACAGGCAAGAGCCAGCTTGAATCCTGGCTACGCGAGGTCGAACAGCTTAGCGGAGAGTACTGGTCAAAGAGCCGCTACGCCTCGTTCTATGCTTCTGGTGACTATTTCCTCCTGAACCGCTACATACTCAACTTCTCCTTCCGGACCGACGGCAGTTCCTATTTCGGGAGCAAGAAGCAGTTCAACCCGACTTGGTCTGTCGGTGCGGCATGGCACATCCAGCAGGAAAAGTGGATGCAGTGGGCCTCAAGTTGGCTCGACAGATTGATTCTGCGTGCCGCCACGGGCTTCACCGGCAATATCAACAACGGTGTGGCACCGCAGCTCGTGATGAGCTACTGGCAACAGCAGTATAGGAAATATGACGGTGAGTCGCTTGACATCGCCACCTTCTCCGGCACTCCGAACCCGAACCTCGGGTGGGAAAAGACTCAGGACTACAAGCTTTCCCTTGAATGGGGACTCTTCGGCGAGAGGCTTTCCGGCGTGATTGAGGGCTACAAGAGGGTCAGCACCGACGTCGTCGTCAGCTCACGCATCCCGAGCATCACCGGTTATACCTACCAGAAGTACAACTCCGCCGACATCTCGAACAGCGGCATTGAGTTCACTCTCAACGGCCGGCTGCTCGACACAAGGGACTGGAAGATAAACGCTTCCGTGAACTTCTCCTACAACTACAACATCGTCACGCGCTACGACAGTGTCGACAAGATGACCTCCTCCACCCGCTACTGGGTGGGCTATCCGGTCAATGCCCTCTTTATCGGGAAGCTTGACGGGTTGAATTCCGAGGGGCTTTACAAGTTTGAACTCCGTCCGGATGCGGAAATCACCAAGCTTTCCGACTACCAGAACGCGGACAACTACCGCTTCTACCTCGGCACGGGCACCGCTCCATACACCGGCGGGTTTAATCTTAGTGTTGCGTGGAAAGGATTGAGCCTCAGTTGCTTCGCCGCCTATTCCGCCGGAGCGAAGACATTCGAGAATCCAGCCGTTCCGGGGTCATACGGTTCAATTACCCGGACCGGGGCTGACCCTGAGCGTCCGCAGACTGTCTACAGCGACCTCTACACCAACCATTTCAACGTGCGTCGCGACCGCACCGACCGCTGGACGGAAACCAACAGGAACGCGAAATATCCCCGTATCTATGACGCCTATGGGACTGCCTACAATTTCGACCGCGACAATCCGTTCAACAGCGACATCATTCGCGGAGCCTATGTGAAGGACAACTCCTATCTGAGAATAAAGAACATAATCCTGTCTTATTCGCTGCCTCAGTCTGCCGTGAAAAAGATGAAGATGACCTCGTTCCGCATGAATCTTTCGCTGAACAATTTCTTTACGTTTACGGACTATGACGGCCTCGATCCTGAGACACCGGGTGCAGTTTATCCGGTGAGCCGCAGCGCCACATTCGGACTTGTGATAGGATTCTAAAATTTTGAATGACAATGAAAAGATACACGATAATATTGCTATTCGTCCTCTCTGCCTTCCTTTCCGTCGGCTGCAAGCGTTTCCTTGATGTGAAGCCGCAGGGAAAGGTAATCCCTCAGACCGAGAGCGAGTATGCGGCTGTGCTGAACTACCGCTTGAACAACATCGAGGCGGGAGCATACGACTATGCTGTTGGGACTGCCTCCAACATCTCAATGTACGAGGGTTTCGCGGACGATTTCAACGCAAATCTTGCCGTCGGCAACCTTCCGATTTATGCGGGAACAGACTTTAACAAGCATCAGGACATCTATCGAGACCTCTACGCTGTCATAAAGGACTGTAACATCATCATCGAGGCAATGGACGCCAAGGATAGCGATGAGGCACGCATGCTCTCCGCTGCCTGCAAGGGCCTCAAGGGCGTGAGCTACTATCAGCTGATGCGCAACTACTGCAAGGCCTACAAGAAGGCTTCTGCGGAGAATGAACTGGGGCTGTGCATCGTAGATGCCTTTGATATTGAGTACTATCCCGAGCGCTCAGACCTCCGCACCACGGCGGATTATGTGGTGAAGACGCTGAAATCATCAATAGCATACGGCATCTCCGACCCGAAATATATGTTTACTGCTGACGTCGTGAAGGCCTATCTTGCCAAAACCTATTTCTGGATTCAGGACTGGTCCGAGTGTCTTGCCCTGTGTGAGGAACTGGTGAAGATATACCCCCTGGAGGAGCGTGCAGACTACATCGCTGCAGTGAACAGCGAGTATGAGAAGACCTCGTCCGTGATTATCCGTTCGCACGTCAACGACAACAACACTTCTTCGGCTTCAATCCGCAGTCAGGCCATCGCCGACCTGCGCTCCCGTCCTCTTTCAGCGTCTCTTGTGAAACTGTTCGACGCGAAGGATGTCCGTCTGGAGAATGTCTCGGGCAAATGGAAATGTCTCAAGGAACCGTCTGTGAAGCTTCGCTCGGCCGAACTTTATCTCATGATTGCCGAGTGCCAAGCTCATCTTGGCCGCTCTTCGGATGCTCTTGAGACTCTGAACTTCATTCGCTCGAAACGTGTTGAAGGATGGGGCGGATGGACGGAGGCTACTCTTCCGGAAGTTGATGCCAATCAGAGGATTAAGGTCGATGCCGAGGGTAAGCCGCTCTCGAGGCTGATGTCCGCGATTCTGAACGAGCGCCGCATGGAACTTTTCGGTGAGGGCGACCGCTGGTTTGAACTTAAGCGAAACGGAATGCCGACATGGCGGATAATCAACGATGCGACTGGCATATACCAGAAATACACGATGGAGGAATATATGTACACGTTCCCGATAAATAAAGATGACACGGAATTGAAGGATTACATTAAACAGAATGAAGGTTATGTTGAATACAGTAGCAAATAGGTGGCGTTTCGACGCTGTTCTTCCCGCGTTTGCGTTCGTGGCTTTTGTTGTTGCGGTTTCGTCTTGCGGCAACTACGACCCTCTTCCGCCCAAGACAGAGGCAGCGACTTCCTACTACATCCCGGCCCCGGAGACCCCGACCCAGGACGAAATAGACGAGATGAAGGCCGAACGGGATGAGTACAGCAAATTGACTAAATAGTCTACGATTATCTCGAAAACAGATTTCAAGTTGTTTTAATTATTAAATGTTTATGCGTATGAAAAAGATTACTATCGCATTGGCAGCCGCGCTCGCAGTTCTGAGCGCCTGCGAAAAGACCCCGGCTCTCCCGGTGGTACAGTTTGACAAGACGAACTACATCCTGCCGGCCGATGAACCGGTCACGGTAAAGGTTGTTTCTGATGTTGCTCTCACAGACGATGTCACATTCACCCTCGGCGGAACAGCTGTAAAGGATGTTGATTATACCGTTTCTCCGGAGACGTCAGTTTCTTTTGCTGATGCTGTTGCGGCTGAGATAGTCATAACTCCTCTCAACAACCTTGAAGACAAGAATATCGTGCTTGAACTCGCGGCAAAGGCCGGCTCTTTCACAGTCGGGCAGAATGCCAAGGCAACTGTTGTCATCACTCCGAAGGAAAAGGTTTATTGCAGCTTTGAAAAATCTGCGACCCTTCTTCCAGGAACCTTTGAACGCACGGTCTCGCTTAAATTGATTGGTGCCGATACGGGCGAAAAATTCAGGACATCTGGAGAGCTCAAGATTCCATTCACTGTTTCTGGGACAGCTGTCGAAGGCACAGATTACGAGATTGTTGGGGGAGAAAAGTTTTTTGTCGCTGCCAATGGGACAAATGAGGCTACCGTTAAAGTCAGGTCAAAGTATGAGACAGTTCCTGAAACACTTCCTGCGCTGACGTTTAATGTGGTTTCTGGGGAGCGGTTCCTTGCAGGCGTAAAGTCTTCAACCGAAATTGTATTTGGTAATGTGCTTCAGTTCACTGAATTTGTCGGCAAATGGGCATATTCAAGCTATCCGCTTCATGATGACCCTGCAGCTGATAAGGGAACATTTGATGTGTTGATTAATGATGGATATTCAACGTCTGATACATGGGAAGAAAATATTCCGTGGAAGAATACTACTTCAGATGTGATTGAATTTAAAGCTGAAGATGGAGTCAATAAACTGACTGTAAGTGGAACTGGAGATATCTTTGATTTCCTTACAAATGCAGAAATTATTGATGTAAAACCACATTCTTACACCTATTATTATTACGAATATACTAATAAAGATGCCGCGACATTGGACGCTGCTGTCGAAGTTACGCTTTCTGATGTAAACTATGATTTTGCCAAGACATCAACAAAATATAAAGTAGGCCGTATAATTCTTAATCTGAGAGAGAATGGACAGACACTTGATTTGATAATACCAGCAGGATATTCATCAAATGAAAGCGCCACAGAATTAACTAAAAACTATGATCCTGTGAATGGACCTTATTTTAAGACTGTGCGTGGCTATGAGGATGGTAGTGTATGGACAATGTTCCTTGGCATGGGATATTGGGATTTATACTATGTCTTCAAGAAAGTCGCTGAATAATCAGTTGATTTTAAGGTAGAACAAAGCGCCTCCGTCGCGATGATTCGCAGCGGAGGCGTTTTCTGTATATTCTCATCCCGGGAAAAATAGGGGAATCCTTGTGCGTTACTTCTTGTAGATAATATTCAGTCCGTCGCGCAGGGGGAGTATCACATTCTCGACCCTCGGGTCGGCTGCGACCATCTCGTTGAAGGCGAGTATGCCTTGAGTCTGTCTGTCTTGTGAAATGGTCTCGGCGCAGACCTTGCCGTCCCAGAGGACGTTGTCGGCAAGAATCCAGCCTCCGGGGCGGACGAGCGGGAACACCAGCTCGTAGTAGTCGCAGTATTCGCGTTTGTTCGCGTCAATGAATACCATGTCGTACTGCCGGAATACTTCATTTTTAAATTCCAGTAGCGTCTTTTTGCAGTCCCCGATGTGGAGCGAAATCCTGTCACTCACTCCGGCCCGTTCAAAACCCTCGCGAATCAGGTCCTCAAGCTCGTCGTTGAGTTCCAGCGTGTCAAGATGACCGTCCTCAGGCAGCGCCGAGGCAAGGCATATAGAGGCGTAGCCGGTGAATGTCCCAAGCTCCAGCACGCGCTTCGCCCCGCTCATCTTTACGAGCATTCTCAGCAGTTCCCCCTGCACACTCCCGGAGAGCATTCTCGCGTGGTTGGTGCGGATGTTGGTCTGCTTCTCGACCCAGCGCAGCGCTTCAGACTGCTGTGTCGAATGCTCCCTGATGTATCTGTAAACCTCTTCGTCCATATATTGAATTTTTGTATGCCGGCGTGGATATCAGAACTTTGACGACGACCGCAACGCAGCTATTCGCTTTTTAGGCAATCCTGACTGTGCGGATCATGCACATGAATAAGAGTCCGCGTCCCGTCAGCCTCAATCCTAAATAGTTTCTGATTGGTTTTAGGACTGCGCAGCCCGCCGCATTCCTTGATGTAGGGTCCGAGCTTTATGTAGTTGAAATTCCGTGCGTCAATTCCGGAGGGCACCTCGTCCCGTCCCGAATACCACCCCGTCTTTAGACCCGGCCAAAGTTTCCGCACCCGAATCGCGCACAATTCCACCTCCTCGGGTGAATTGTCTCCTCCCATAAAACAAACGCAGGTCACGCACGGCGCATAATCGCCCACGACTGTGTCCAGCCCGCTGAAATCCTCGCCGTTCCCGTCCGGCAGCACCCCGCAGAGAACCTCTCCGGTGTCTTCCCAGAGCCACTGGCTGTGACAGCCCTCGCAACGGTTCGGACACCCGGTGATGTTTATGGCAAGCGTCACCTCGTCAGGAATCTCCTGGCATACAATGTCATAGTTGTAAAATTTCAGCATTCTCTTTCTACTCAAAAATTTTTTCGGCTCCACTCCGTCTTGCTCAAGCTTGCAGCTCAATATGTTTGTTTGCAGGAACTCGATAAGTAGATGAAGAGCAAGGCGGACACCGCGGACAAAACCGCAGCAACCTGTTGGTTGTGAGGATTTTGTCAAGATGTCCAACGCAGCTATTCGCTACTTTGCGACTTCCGCACTCTCGATTTCGCCGTGATCGTGGGCATAATACCTCCGCCCCGCCTCAGCCTGCCGTGCTGCAGAGAAGTTGCTGACCCTCTTCATATATCCGATGATTCGGGTGAGGTAATCCACATTCTTGCTGTGGCACTTCGGGCACTCGTGCAGATAGCGTTTGTCGATGTGTCCGCAGTCGTTGCAGATTGTGTTCGGGATGTTGAAGGTGAAGTAGTTGCAGCCCTCGTGTGCGGCCACCTTGAGCAGCTGCCTGTACTGCTCCTTGCTCAGATGCTCGTCCAGATTCATGTGCAGCGCCGAACCTCCCGTGAGATGCTCGATGTACTTGCGCCCATGGAGACGGAACTTATCGATGATGTTGAGAGAGTCGTCCTCCACGATGTAGAAGTAGCTGTTGTAGCAGTCACGCGGGACCATATACCCGTCTTCCCTGTCCCACTTGGCGTGCTTCACGCCCACATTTTCTGCAGGAATCATCTCACAATTGAAGAGAGTTTCCTTCGTGCGGTATTTCTTGTTATACCTTTCCATCACGCCGAGAACCTTCTGCACGAACTCGGTGTATTGAGGATTGTCGGTAATCGGAATTCCGAGGAATTCTGCGGCTTCCACCATGCCGTTGATGCCGACCGTGAGGTACTGGCGGGCGATGTTGATGTAGCCGGCGTCGAACAGCGGCAGCATGCCCTTGCTCTGGAGCATTTTAAGGTTCTCGTTGTAGCCGAGCTGAACCTTGTGCACTGTATCGGTGACGTCCTCAAGGAATGCGATGTAGTCCATGCCGTTCTTTACGGCGTACTGGATACAACGGTTGAGGTTTATGGTGAGCACGGACTTCGAGCCTGTTGAAACTCCGCCCGCACCGAGCGTGTAGCTGAACCCGTTGTCCTGAATCTCGTTGCGCAGACGGCAGCAGCTTGCCAGCGAGTCCGCGTTATCACTCATATATGTAAAGAAAGAATGCCCTTCGGCATACATTTCGGCCGTAAAATCACCCCACTCCTTGTCACGCACATCACCGTCTTTCGTCAGAAGTGACATTGTCTCCACAGGGAAAGTGAGCGGAGTCTTTAGCCTCTCGGCGTTGAACCACTTCATAAACCTTTTCTGAAGCCAGCTCAACCCTTCCCAGTCAGGTTTGCTTCCGTCAGGGAAGTAGAATTCGCCGAACATGCTCTCGAAGTAGTAGCGGTCGTAATAGGCTATGTTCCAGAATACTGCCTGGAAGTTACGCGCTCCCGTCGGCTGGTTGATGGAATAGACAATCTGCTCGAAGCAGTCGGTGATGACCTTGTCAATAGTCCTCTTCTTGAGCGAGAGATCCACCACATCATCAGCTCTCTTGTAGTAATCGAGCCCATATTCCTTGCCGATGAAATAGTTCATGTACATCAGGAACTCCGGAGTTGCGCATGCACCGCTGAGCATGCTGGAGACGATGAATACAAGGTTTACGAATCCGCCGCAGAACGACTTGAGGTTGGTCGGCTTCGTGGAGTTTCCACCGATCGAGAGCGTGCCTCCGAGCAGCCAAGGATACATTGTGATGCTGGCGCAGTAGTTTGCGAGGGACGTCTCGTCATTTTTGTAGATGAAATGGCCTTTGAGCAGCTTTATATACTTGTCCGCGAACTCCTTGCCGTACATTTCCTTGAGACGGTCGCAGAGAATCCTGCGGTTCATCCTGATGAATCCCTTCTTCGGGAGTTCGCCCATCAGGGTGGCGATATTCTTATTCTCGACATTGGCGTTCGCGTCGAACTTGCTTCCGGTTGCCGGGTTCGTTGAGTTGCAGTAGTCGATGAGGAAGTTCAGTTTGTCGCGCGTGTCTCTGTCCTCGGCATGCCTCTGGCGGTAGAGCATGAACTCCTTCGCCACCTTGAAATACTTTTCGGCCATTAGCCCGATCTCCACCTGGTTCTGTATTTCCTCCACGGTCATTCCGTTCGTGAGCCTCACATGGGAGAGTATTGTCGTGAGGTCGTCGTCTGTCGCGAATGCCCCGACTGCAAGAAATGCTTTCCGGATTGCGTTCTTAATCTTATCGACCGAAAAAGGCACATGCTTGCCGTCGCGCTTGATGATGTAAATTTCTGAACTGCCCATAATGTGTTGTTGTTTATTTTAGGTGTCGGATGCACCGACGATGAGTATCAAATTGCTGATAATCATCGTCTTGCCCGCGTTTGTCCTACTTTCCTTCCTTTGAGGGATAACAAAATTATAGCTTGTCATTGAAATAGTCAAGAAATATATGCTCTAATTATTCACAAAGTTATTAACAATGGCGTCTGGTGGCTGCGAAATGGCGTTTTTGCCATAGATTTGTTTTACAATTTTGAATACATATAATTTGTGACCCATATTTCCCAAGCCTGCGCGCCCCATATGTGGCTTGAGTTTTTTTATGTCAAAAAATATGTTTATGAATAGATGAAATCGAAAAATTTTGCTATATCGATGTTTTGGGCTACCTTTGCCCACCTTTTACGGATGATAGTGTATTAAATTATTGTAGGTCAAAGATTTATTGTTATGGAAAAGATGAGGGACAGCATAGATTTCAGTTCTGAGAACATTCCGGCTCTCTATCGGAAAGTGCTCTATCCCACATTGTTGGGAATGCTTGCTGCCGTGTCCTACACCATCGCGGACGGAATCTTCGTCGGTCAGGGCGTGGGAAGTGACGCCCTCGCCGCAATCAACATCGCTGCTCCGCTCTTTCTGATATCTTCAGGTCTCGCGCTGATGTTCGGCTTCGGTGGCTCGGTCGTGGCCTCGATTCATCTGGCAAACGGCAAGGAAAAGACAGCGCGAATTGTTACAACGCAGTCCCTTGCTGCAACTGCAGCGGCCCAACTTCTCATCACTGCCCTTGCGCTCATTTTCCCGGAGCATACCTTGCGCATTTTCGGCTGCTCCGACACGCTGATGGCTCTTGCCAAGGATTATCTGTTCGGCTATGCGCCCTTCCTCGTGTTCAACGGCCTGCTTATAGCCTCGGAGTTCTTCGTAAGACTCGACGGGTCTCCGAAGTTCGCGATGGCGGCCAGCGTGGTCGCGTCAGGCATCAACGTATTTCTCGACTGGCTGTTCATTTTCCCGATGAAGATGGGCATTTTCGGTGCTGCAATCGCGACCGGCATAGGCACTGCGATCGGCATGATCATGCTCGTCCTCTACCTCGCGACTCCGCAGCATAAACTCCATTTCGTGAGGTTCAAGCTCACGAGAACAGGACTCGGGCTGACGTTTCGCAATATCGGCTATATGTGCAAGTTGGGCGTATCTTCGCTGCTTTCCGAACTTTCCGTAGCCTTCCTCATGCTCTGCGGCAATTTTGTCTTCATCCGTCTCTGTGGCGACTCCGGCGTTGCGGCCTTCAGCGTGGTGTGCTACCTCTTCCCGGTCGTGTTCATGATTAACAACTCCATGGGGCAGGCCGCTCAGCCTATCATCAGTTACAACTACGGCTTACAGCGCACGGACAAGACCCGCCTTGCGCTCAACGTCTCAATGAAGACGGCGCTCGTCTATGGTGTGGTCATAGTTCTCGTCTCGCTCCTCGGCGCCGAATGGGTTGTCAAGATGTTCCTCAAGTCCTCCGACCCGGCCTATCCTCTCGCTGTCAGCGGTTTGCGCCTCTTCTCCGCCGGTTTCATCCCGTTCGCCGTCAACGTCATGGCGATGAGCTATTTCCAGAGTATCGAACGCGCCAAGTCCGCCACCCTCATCACCATCCTTCGCAGCTTTGTTTTCATGGGCGGCGCCTTCGTTGCTCTTCCGCCCCTTCTTGGCATCAATGGAGCCTGGCTCGCCGTTCCCACCTCCGAAATCCTCACCATGCTCGTCGTCCTTCTCATCTTCCGGAAGGCGGGCCCGATATCTTCCGGAAATTAGTCTTCTCCTTTGTGCTGTGACTGCAGGAGCCGTCACATACGGACTTCGGGGGTCTCGCGGTCGATGTAGAGGATGCCGTCGAGGTGGTCGCATTCGTGCTGGAAGATGACGGCGGTGAAGCCTCCGACTGTTTCGGTGACGTATTCCCAGTCAGGGGAAGCAGCGATGTCTCCCGCTGCATCGGCCATTACCGGCTCATTGCCGGCCTCGGCGCGGAGTGTTCCGGCAGCCTTGGCGTAGCTGATGACCACGGTGTCCCACCTCTCGACGATGCCACGGCGTCCTGGAACGGATAGGCAGCCCTCCGCTCCGGTGCGGCGCTTGCCCCGTGCTTCGACGATGCGGATGTTCGGATAGACTTCAAACGGGCTGCCCGGTTTGTCGAAGCGCTGCACCGCGACGATTCTGCGGCTCAGGCCCACCTGCGGACCCGCTATCCCCACGCCATCCTGCTCCGGGCTTGTCACCGTCGCGACCATCTGCGAGGCAAGTCTTGCGCAAGGGGAGAGACTGTCCGCGAACATCCGTTCCAAGTCCTCCTCCGCGAAATCAGTGGATAAACTTCTGAGCATCAGTGAGTCTGTGCGGTCATTGATTGTGAGCACGCGCATAATCCCATTTGAATCGGCCGAGTCAATCGTGCGCAGCTCTTCGCGCGTCAGCCCCATGTTTCCGCAGGCGGCAGCAACGAACGTGGCCGCCGCAACCATAAAAATTTTGCCGTAAACTTTCATCTTTCCATAGAATTTACGGCAAATATAGTGAATCTGTAACGAAAAACAGTTGAATCTCAATTTGTGCATTATTTTACTTTAAAACTTGATATTTTGTGCGCTTTTTCAATTGAAAATATTTAATTTTATGCACTAATATGAAAAATAATCGGCAGATTCGAATGGGGATGAAACCGTTGAGGTTATCCCTGCGGCGGAATGGCTGTGCAATGGAGGCTCATACCGCTGAGCCCGTAGCTGACGGATTGTAACAGCCACTTCCAGGCGGGGACGGCAGGGATTGTCACTCCGTTTTGCTCTATCGTTTCCTCTTCATCGTATGTGATTATCAGCGGAGTCCATTCCGGATTCTTCTGTACGAATGATACGAGCGGTTCCGTCTCGCGGTCGAATGTGCCCTTTTCTTTCAGAGAATACGACACTTGAATGGCCAGCCTTTCTTCGTTTACGATGAAATCTATCTCCTTTTCTTTGTTCAGGTATGTCACGTTTTCCTTTCCATAGACACGGCAGAGTTGGATTGCTACAAGATTCTCCAACAATGCCGGTTCCTGCCTGACAAGAAACAGATTGAGGATGCCGTTGTCGATGAAGTAATATTTCTTTATCGATTCCTTGTCGGAAAATTTTGCGACCTCATTGCTCACCGGTAGCAGAAGCCAACTGTCTTCGGCGAACCCGACATAATCTATGGTTGTCGGCACGGAAATCTTTGCGCCGGTTGCCACGATACTGTTTCTTAACCGGTTGAATGACAGAGGGCGCCTTACGCTTTCCGCCAGTTTCTTTATCATGATGTTCAGAACTCTGTCATTCCCGATTCTGTGTCTCTGGCAGATGTCTCCGAGGTATATTTTCTGATAGAGGCTTGAAATCAGATTTCTCTTGGCCTTGAAGTTGTTGACTTCCGGTAAGCCTCCGAAGTAGAAGTATTCCTGAAAGGCTCTTACGACTTCTCCTTTTCTGACAGTGGAGTGTTCCCAGCCGTCAGATAATTCAACAGACTTTGCCGTAAGGAACTCCTTGAATGAATAGGGATAGACGTCGATGACAAAAAAGCGTCCTCCCAATGTCGTTTCGACATCCTTGCTGAGCATCCTGGCGTTGCTCCCGGTGATATAGACGCGGTATTTCGCGTCGGCGAGCCTGCGCACAAACTTGTCCCAATGCTCGACATTCTGCACCTCGTCAAGGAATACGAAAGGCTTTTTCCCTGAATGTTCATAATGCACTTCGAGGATGGAATTCAGGTCTTCTGCTCTCAATTCTGCGAGACGTTCGTCCTCAAAGTTGAGGTACAAAATTTCGTCCCACCCGTGGCCTGCGGACAAAAGTTCTCGGACTCTCTGGTACATTAGGTATGATTTCCCCGTATGTCTCACTCCAACAAAGACATAATTCCCGTTCTCCTCGAAATCGAAGTCCCTTCGTATGATTTCTGCCGAATCGATTTCGTCCCTTTTGTCAATAATGCATTGACGCAGAATGCTTTTATCAAGTGCCATATACTCTCGCTGTTTTTACAAAGGTATAAGTTTTTAAGGGGACTACCAAATTTTATTAAATATGTTTTATAGGGATTATGTAATTTTATAAAGTTTGTTTAACAAAATCCAATTGCGCTAAACATCCGCGCCAAATTTATAGCAGCCAACTGGTCCAGTTGTCTGGGGTGATGACTGCGGTTTTATCGACATCGTAGGTTTCGAGAAATGCTTTCGGCAATTTGGTTGAGGATTTTCTTGGGTTGAACTTCATCTCGAACAAGGTGAAGCGGCCGTCCTTCTCTTCGACATAGTCAATTTCCTGTTGCTGAGTCGTGCGCCAGAAATAGCTCTTCACGAAATTGCCGGCATAGTGATTCAGTTTGATTCTCTCGCTGATTACGAAATTCTCCCACAGCGCTCCGGTGTCCTGCCGCATTGAAAGGGGCGCGAAGTTCTGGAGGATTGCGTTGCGGATGCCGTTGTCGTAGAAATATACCTTCTTGCTTTTCTTCAGTTCCGTCCGCAGGTTTCGGTTGAATCCGTTGAGGCGGAACACGACGAAACATTTTTCCAGCAAATCAATGTATTTTTCCACGGTCTTGTTGTCCGTTCCAATGGTTTGGGCTAGTTCGTTGTAGGACACTTCGGATGACAGCTGCAGGGCGAGGGTGGTCAGCAGTTTCTCAAGCAGGACCGGTCGGCGTATGTCCTCAATGGCGAGCAGATCCTTGTATAGGTAGCTTCCGGTGATGTCCATAAGTATCTTCCTCGACTCTTCGGGACGGGAAAAGACTTCTGGGTAGGAGCCGTAAATCAGTCTGCGCTCAAGTGTTTGTCTGACGGAGAGTAGTCCTTCGGAAGCGTAAATCTCGGCGGAAGAAATCGGAAAAAGGTTGTATTCGAATTTTCTGCCTGTCAGAGGCTCGTTCAGCCTGTTCTGAAGCTCGAATGACGATGAACCGGTGACGAGAAGCTGGACATCCGGGAAATTGTCGGTTATGCGTTTCAAGGTCATTCCGATTCCCGGAACAGACTGCGCCTCGTCAATCATGACAATCCTGTTTGTCCCGATGAGCAGCTTCAAGTCCGATGTGTCTGCGTCCGTAAGCAATGCCCTGGCCTCCGGCTCGTCACAGTTCATCCTAAGCGTTTCCTCGTCCCTATGCTCCAAAATCATCCGGAATAAAGTGCTTTTCCCGACTTGCCGTGCTCCGATGACAACAATTGCCTTTCCCCGGAACATGTCATTCTCTATAACTTTCTGTAACGAACGCCGTATCATACTCTTTCGATGTGAATTTAGAGGAGCAAAGGTAAATAAACAAATCTATAATCCCAAATTTTATATGAATTTTGGGATTGTAATCCTAAAAATAAGGCAAATTTTGGGATTAGGCTCGGCTCTCATGCCCGCTGCTGTAGTTTATTCCTCGTAAGGCTCGTTGAAGGGCTGGAGGAAGGGGTTTTTCATTCTTTCTTCCGAGATGGTCGTGGCGGGGCCGTGGCCGGGGAGGACGTCTATGCCGCCGTCAAGACAGAGGAGTTTCGTGAAGATGCCCTGCATGAGGGCGGTGTAGTCGCCGCCTGGGAGGTCACTGCGGCCGATGCAACCGGCAAAGAGCGTGTCGCCGCTGAAAAGAACCTTCCACTTGTCAGTCTCATGGCTCGCCACCGTGCTTCCATCTCCTTCTTTCGCGTCGCTCCCATTGTTGCTTTCCTCTGAGGCAGCGGCCTTTCTGAACTCCCGGCACAGGTAGCAGACACCTCCTGCCGTATGCCCGGGTGTGGACAGTACCTTGAACTCAAGCCCTCCGGGCATGCCGGTCATGGTGCCGGTTTCATCAGCCTTGCGGACGCATGCCGTGTTCTCCGAGACAAAAATCCTGTCTCCGTCCTCAATCCACTTAATCCTCGACGAGAAATCTTCCACGTCGGGGTGCCCTAAATTTGCGCAGAGCGCATGGAGCGCCCCGAGCGTCACTTCCTCACCGCGGTTCGCATAGGCCGGAATTCCCCACTCCTCGCAGAGGCGGTGCACTCCGTAGACGTGATCCGGGTGGGCGTGCGTCAGCAATATCCCCGAAGGGGTGATACCGTTTTCCTTGATAGCCTTGTGAAGCGCATCAAACTCCTCCTCACTGTCGAATCCGGGGTCGATGATGACGCAGGCATTTCCCGCCCACACGAGGTAGGAGAGTTCTTCAAAACTGTTGCAGCGAAACTTTGTGATCCGTATCATATTGTCCGTTATTTTTCGTTAATCTTTCTGGCATAAGAAGAGAATTTTCCCATTTTGACGCAAAAATACGAAAGTAATTGTTAACTTTGCTTGATTATATATGCAAAAATTGCGGACAGTAAGCGCAATTTTTGTGGACTACAAACGCTAAAATATAACAGACATGCATGTAGCTATAGCCGGAAACATCGGCAGCGGAAAGACGACACTCACAAGGATGCTGGCGGCCAAATATGGCTGGAAACCGAGATTTGAATCGGTGGACTATAATCCGTACCTCGCTGATTTCTATGAGGATATGGAACGTTGGTCATTCAATCTCCAGATATATTTTCTCAACAAGAGATTTAAGGACGTCGTGGAGATTTCAAAGAGTGAGGACGTCATAATTCAGGACAGGACGATTTATGAGGACGCCAGAATCTTTGCTCCGAACCTTCATGGAATGGGACTGATGTCGACGAGGGATTTCGAGAATTATTCTGATCTTTTCGACCTGATGATGTCACTCGTCAATCCGCCGGACCTTCTGATTTATCTGCGTTCGTCGATTCCGAACCTCGTGAGCCAGATTCAGAAAAGGGGGCGCGAGTATGAGAAGAGTATACGCATCGACTACATAACCGGTCTCAACGAGAGATATGAGAACTGGATCAAGGATTACAAGAGCCGCCTGCTCATCCTTGACGTCGACCGTCTGAAATTCGAGAGCAATCCCGAGGATTTCAGCGAGATATGCGACAAGATAGACGCCGAACTTTTCGGTCTCTTTAAATAATAAGGAGTTTCCGGAGCCTTTCCCATTAGTGGGTAAGAGGTTCCGGACATTTGTTTCACCGGGAGAACGAAAACAATGTTTTCCCATAAACCCCAAATTATGGATAAAAGATTGACAATCATTGACTTTGTGGAGAAATACACCCGTCAGTTCGCTGCCAACACGTTCCTCCGCGAAAAAGTGGACGGAGTGTGGACGGAGACATCCTTCGAGCAGACTCGCAAGGAAGCCTACCGCATAGGTGCCGGACTGATGAAGCTCGGACTTCAGAAAGGTGACAAGGTTTCCCTTCTTTCCGAGGGACGCAACCTCTGGCCAATCACCGAAATGGGCATTCTCTATGCCGGTGGTGTGAATGTTCCGCTCTCAATCAAACTTGAGGAGAGCAATGATCTGATTTTCAGAATACGTCACTCCGACTCGAAGTATGTGATCGTTTCCGCGTCTCAGCTTCCTAAGGTTCGCAAGATTATCGGCGACTGCGAGGCCGTGGAGAAGGTTATCGTGCTTGACGAGATAAAGGAATACGGCCCGAATGAAATGTGTATCACGGAGATACAGAAAATGGGCGACGAGTTCCTTGCCTCTTCACCAGAGGAGTTCGTGACGCGCTACAAGTCTGTTGGTCCGGAAGACTATGCGAACATCAGCTACACCTCCGGAACTACCGCCGATCCTAAGGGCATCCTTCTGACGCACCGCAACTACACCGCGAATGTAGAGCAGGCGCACTCCGTCATCAGCATAAATGAAGGCGACGTGATGCTCATCATCCTTCCGCTCGACCACTGCTTCGCGCATGTTGCGGGATTCTACACGATGATGTCGTTCGGCGCATCAATCGCCACGGTTCCACAGGGACGCACGCCGATGGAATCGCTCAGAAACATCCCGATGGCAATTAAGGAAACCCGTCCGGCCGTGATGCTCTCAGTTCCGGCACTCTCCAAGAATTTCAAGAAGGCAATCGAGGCAGGTGTTAAGGCAAAGGGGCCGAAGGTTCAGAAACTATATGACTTTGCAGTGCGCAACGCCATAGCATACAATAAGGAAGGCTACAACAAGGGCGGCAAGGACTTCTGGAGATTGCCGCTCGTGAAACTCTTTGACAAGATTCTCTTCAAGAGTGTCCGCGAGTCCGCTTTCGGCGACCGGATGAAATTCTTCGTCGGTGGAGGAGCGCTTCTTGGAATCGATCTCCAGAAATACTACTATGCGATAGGTGTTCCTATCTTCCAGGGTTACGGACTTTCGGAGGCAACGCCTATCATTTCGGCCAATTCCACGGAACACCACATCCTCGGTTCTTCGGGAATGGTAGTACGACCGATGGAAATCAAGATCTGCGACACCGATGGCAAGGCTCTGCCTTATGGACAGAAAGGCGAAATCGTAATAAAAGGCGAGAATGTCATGGCCGGTTATTGGAAGAATCCGAAGGCCACAGCAGAGACTGTTGTTGACGGATGGCTTCACACCGGAGATATGGGATATATGCTTGATGATACCTATCTCTATGTGACCGGACGTTTCAAGTCTCTTCTCATCAGCTCCGACGGCGAGAAATATTCACCGGAAGGAATCGAGGAGGCTCTTGTGGCAAATTCAAAATACATTTCACAGGTGGTTCTTCACGACAATCAGGACCCTTACGTGATTCTCCTGATGGTTCCTAACAAGGATGCTCTCAAGGAATATATGAAGAAGGAGCACCCGGAGGTTGAGCCTGATTCCGAGGCTGGAAAGAGAATGCAGCTTGAGAAGATTCAGTCCGAAGTTGACCAGTATCGTGCGGGTGGCGAGTTTGCCGGACTCTTCCCTGAAAGATGGCTTCCTACAGCGGTTTGCGTGCTTCCTGAGCCGTTCACCGAGCAGAATCACATGGTCAACTCGACTATGAAGATTGTGCGCGGAAAGGTGGAGCAGGCTTATGAGGACAGGATGAAGTTTGCCTACACGGCCGAGGGAAAGAATATTTTGAACGAGAAGAATATTTCATCACTTTGACGGGGCGAATAAAAGGCGGTCTGCTTCGTTGGATGTCTTGATGAAATCCTCACAACCATAAGGTTGCTGCGGTATTCATCTTTACCATCCGCCTTGCATCCCATCCTTTTCTTCATCCCCTTCGACAAGATAACTTTTTCCGGATATTTGAAATAATAAATATTTATAAATAATTAAATTAATAATCCAATGAGTAAAAAAAACAGTAACGTTCTGGCGATTGCAATCATGTTTTTCCTCTTCGGAATGATTTCTTTCGTCACTGGACTTCAGAATCCGATGGGTGTCATCGTAAAGGCACAGTTCGGAGCCTCAAATTTTATGTCGCAGCTCGGTAATGCCGCGAACTTCATCGCTTATGCCTTCCTCGGACTTCCTGCGGGAATCATCCTGAAGAAGAAGGGCTACAAGTTCACCGCTCTTGCAGCAGTCGCTGTCGGTTTTATCGGCGTGACGATTTCCTGGCTTTCAGGAGTTGTTGAAAGCTTTGGTGTGTACCTCGCAGGTGCATTCATCTCAGGTTTCTCAATGTGTATGCTCAACACCGTTGTCAACCCGATGCTCAACACTTTGGGCGGCGGCGGAAACAAGGGTAACCAGCTCATCCAGCTCGGAGGCTCAGTCAACTCTCTTTGCGCCACCATCGTTCCGGTGCTCGTGGGTTATCTTATCGGTGATGCTTCCAAGGCGACCATTTCAAACGCAAACCCTGCGCTTTTCATCGCTATGGGCGTCTTTGCACTTGCATTCCTGATTATTTTCATCTCGGTAATTCCGGAGCCTGAGCTTGAGAACAAGGCTAACTATGATGAAGAAAATGAGCCGATGACAGTTTCTCTCGGTCGTCTTTTCTCACAGCGTCACTTTGTTTTCGGTATCATCGCAATCTTTATCTATGTCGGTGTTGAGGTTGGTATCCCGAATTTCGTGAATCTCTATCTTACTACAGACTATATGCTTCCGGGCACAGTCGAGCACGTTTCAGCTGCCGTTGCCGGAACAATCGTCGGAATCTACTGGCTTTTGATGCTTTGCGGCCGTCTCATCGGTGGAGCCATCGGAGGCAAGGTTTCAAGCCGCGTGATGATGATTTCAGTTTCGTCTCTCGCACTTGTGCTCCTTCTCCTTGGAATGTTCCTTCCTGCAACTCTCGTCAAGTTCCCGACCGTTACTTCCGAACTCAAGTTCGCTCTCGCAGATGTGCCTCTCAATGTGGTGTTCTTCATCCTCTGCGGATTGTGCACATCAGTTATGTGGGGTTCAATCTTCAACCTTGCAGTTGAAGGACTTGGAAAATACACATCCCTTGCATCCGGAGTCTTTATGATGCTTGTCTGCGGTGGTGGTATTCTTCCGCTCGTTCAGGGAGCTGTCGCTGACGCGACTTCAATAATGACAGGATACTGGGTTATTATCGCAGGAGTAGCTTATATGCTTCTCTTCGCCCTTTTCCTTTCAAAACCGAAAACAGCAAAATAATTAATAATTATGGTAGAGTCATTGGAGAAACAGTATGTAGTCGGCATCGACGTCGGAGGCCAGACCACAAAAATAGGAGTTGTTGACGCTCGTGGCCAGGTGCTTGCGCAGACAGTCATCCGTTCAGACAATTATGACGAACCGGAGCCATATCTCGACGAGGTTGCAGCGGCTGTGAAGAAGGTCGTTGAGGAAGCCAATGTTTCCGGCAAAGTTCGCGGAGTCGGTATCGGAGCTCCCAACGGCAACTACTACACCGGTATGGTGGAGATGGCGCCTAATGTCGTTTGGGCAAGAACTACTGCGGTTCCTGTGGCAAAGATGCTTTCAACTCGTTTGAACGGCATTCCTGTCGCCCTTACTAACGATGCAAATGCTGCGGCAGTGGGTGAGATGACCTACGGTGCGGCTCGTGGAATGAAGAACTTCATTATGATTACTCTCGGCACCGGAGTCGGCAGCGGTATCGTCATCAACGGCGAGGTTGTCTATGGTCACGACGGTTTTGCCGGCGAGCTCGGCCACGTGAGGGTTATTCGCAATAACGGACGTCTCTGCGGTTGCGGCAGGACAGGCTGTCTTGAGGCATATTGCTCTGCAATCGGTGTCGCAAGAACAGCACGCGAGTGGCTCGAAATGTCTGAGGAACCGTCTCTTCTGCGCGGTATCGACAACATCAGCTCAAAGGATGTTTACGATGCGGCAAAAGAAGGAGACCCTCTCGCTCTTCGAGTTTTCAACTTCACCGGTCATATGCTCGGCAACGCATTCGCCGATTTCATAGCTTTCAGCGCCCCTGAGGCCATAGTCCTCTTCGGCGGTCTCGCCCGCAGCAAGGAATTCCTCACCGAACCAATCCTTGAGGCGATGAACGGCAATGTTCTGGACATCTGGAAAGATAAGGTGAAACTCGTCTACTCAGCCCTCAAGGAGTCTGACGCCGCCATTCTCGGTGCTTCAGCCCTCGCTTGGGAATTGTAAATGTAAAATTGCCTAAACGGCACGTCTGCGGCGTTGGGCTTCCTGATTTTAATCCTCACAACCATGAGGTTGCTGCGGTTAAAATCCATCGCCCGCCTTGCATCCGCACCATTTATACAATTTTACCTATAGTATATGAAGGGAATGGCTTGATTGTCATTCCCTTTTTTATTTGATATGAAAATCTGAGAGTGGAAAGCATATAAAAAGATGAAGTGCAACGCAGCAATTCGCTTTTTAGATGTTTTCCACCCACGCAATGGATTTGTCGCGGCGCCAGTAAGACAGCTGGCGTTTGGCGTAGCGGCGGGAGTTGCGTTGGATTAGCTCTATGGCCCGTTCCAGAGTGGTGACTGGGCCGTCTCCCGGGGAGGTGGGACCCCAGCCTTCGGTGCTGACTTTGCCGTCGAGGTAGTCGAACCAGGCAAAAATTTCTTTGTAGCCTACTGTTTGGAGGGCAGGGCGGTCGCGAAGGGGAATTAGGCCCCGGACCTCTTCGACCAGGCCTTCATCAATCATCTTCAACACCCTTGCGTCAATGCGTGAATAGAGTTTCTCCTTTGGGCGCATCAGGCCGATTTTTTCGATCCTGAAATCGTGACTGCGCTTCGGTGAAGTCTTGAAAGACGAAAATTTGCGCCCTGTCATCAGACAGACTTCGAGTGCTCTGAGTACCCTCTGGCCGTTGGAAAGGTCAATCACCTCGCAGCTTTCCGGGTCGAGAGAGCGCAGCTCATCGGCCAAAGCCCCGACGCCTTCCTCCCGAAGCCGGGCGGTCAGTTCAGCTCTCAGCTTCTGATCCGCAGGGGGGAAATCGTCCAGACCGTTGACAAAGGCATCGATGTAAAACCCCGAGCCGCCACACATCACGAGCCTCTCGTGCCCCATCTCAAGGAGTTCCTTCACAAGACGGTGTGCCTCAATCTCATAGCGCCCGGCGGTGTAGTCCTCTCCGACTGAATTAGAGTGTATAAAGTAATGCTTCACGGCGGCAAGCTGTGAAGCATCCGGGACAGCTGTCCCAATGGTCATTTCCTTGAAAATCTGTCTTGAGTCGCACGAAATCACCGGCGAACCGTATTCCAGAGCCTTCTTGATGGCGAAATCGGTTTTCCCGACTCCCGTCGGTCCCAATATTATCTCAACTTTCCTATTCGTCATCCCCCTCGTTTTCATCATAGACGACGTCCTCCTCATCCTTATCATCATCATCGTCATCCTCGTCATCATCGAAATCATCCTCATCATCCCAATTTCCCTCTTCCTTACGGATGATGTTGCGCTTCTTGTCCTCCGGCAGGTCTTCGTAGGCCACATATCCGTTCTCGAACTCGATGGGATTAGGCCCCTTCGTCTCCACAAGCACCGGATACACGATGCCCGGTCTTGCCTCAACCTCGCCCTCGCAGTTCACGAGCACGCTTTTCTTGTTGGTCGTGTCGTAGAAATAGACAAAACTGTCCTCGCCCCTTTTGTGGCAGTCCCCGAGAGTCACCTCGTCAATCGTTCCTTTTCCCAAATCGCTCACACTGTAGCGTGCAATCGCGCTTCCGTCAGGATTCACCGACTTGAAAAGCACAATCTGGTCCATAGGAAAATCCATATCCGCGCGCATTCTCTTGTGGAACGAATAGAGCGAACTTGTCGACTTGAGTTCATAAACTCTCGCAAAGCCCTTCAGCCCGGGCAGGGAAACTCTGTATCTCAATATCATACGACAAATAATGATTATGCGGGAAACCATATTCCCGGAAAACGGCCTCAAAGGTACAAAATGATATGCTATGCAGCCTAAATTTTTTGCAAAAAATGCTAAAAATACCTTTGTTGCCCAACAATTTTGATAACATCGAAAATATGTCTATTTTTGAGGCCGTGCAGGTACACGTAGATATGGCAGAAGAAAACATCAAGGACACGTACAACAGCATTGCAGCGCCTTCCAGAGGGCTTTTCAAGGACAACGGAAGCCGCTTTATCGCGTTGGCCTATCCGGTTGAGGCCGAAGCGCAGATTAAGGAAATCGTGGCCTCGTTGAAGAAGGAATATCATGATGCCAGACATCACTGCTATGCCTATCGACTTGGATACAAGGCAGATGTGTTCCGTGCCAATGATGACGGGGAGCCTTCCGGCTCGGCAGGGAGACCAATACTGGGACAGATAGATTCCCGTGGACTGAGCGACGTTCTTGTCGTGGTCGTGCGCTATTTCGGGGGCATAAAATTAGGCATTCCCGGGCTTATCCGCGCCTACAAGACATCCTCCGAAGATGCTCTGTCGCAGGCCGCGGTTGTCGAGAAGATCGCTGCGGTGAACTACAGGGTCGAATTCGGCTACATGGCTATGAATTTCGTGATGAAGGTGTTGAAAGACTTGAAGATGGAGGCTGGTGACCAACAGTTTGACATGCGCTGTTCGGCCGTTGTCCGAGTCCGCCTTTCCGCCGAAAGGGACTTCCTCTTGCGGATGGGTGATATAGACGATTGTGTGGTTACAAAAATATAAAATGACTATATTTGTAAAATATATGAAGGCCGCAGTTCAGTGGTGAACGGGGGCAAGTATATGAAACTTAAATGGGTATGAAAACAGTTCATAATTTCTATGCGGGACCGTGCGTCCTGCCGGGGCAGGCTGTTGAGGCTGCAATCGAGGCTCTGAAGGACTTTTCCGGAACCGGACTGTCCGTAATTGAGATTTCACACAGGTCGAAAGAATGGGAGGCGGTGATGGACGAATGCCGCTCTCTTTGGAAAGAACTGCTGCATATCCCTGACACTCACGAAGTTGTCTTCCTTGGGGGTGGTGCAAGTATGGAGTTTCTCTATGTCGTAATGAACTTCCTCGAGAAAAAGGCAGGCTATCTTGAGACAGGCGTATGGGCAAAGAAGGCTCTCAAAGAGGCGAAAGGCTTTGCGGAATCAAAGGGTGCAGAGGCGTTCGCGGTGGCTTCTTCGGCCGATAAGACATATTCGTATATACCTAAAGGATATGAGATTCCGAAGGATCTTGACTATTTCCACATCACAACGAACAATACGATCTACGGGACCGAGATAGCATACGACATGGATTGTCCGGTGCCTCTGATTGCCGACATGTCTTCGGACATACTGTCACGGCCGGTTGATGTCTCGAAATATGCGCTTATCTACGGAGGGGCTCAGAAAAATGTCGGCCCGGCCGGAGTCAGCTTCGCCATTATTCGCAAGGATGCTCTCGGAAAGGTGTCGCACTACATTCCGACAATGCTGAACTATCAGACCCACATCGACGGAAAATCAATGTACAACACCCCGCCCGTGTTCCCTATATTTGTGATGAAGGAAACCCTCAAGTGGCTCAAGGAGCAGGGGGGTGTCGAGGCCATCAATAAAATCAATAAAAAGAAGGCTGCCATGTTGTATGATGAGATTGACCGCAACTCTCTCTTTGTCGGAACGGCTGCAACAGAGGACAGGTCAATCATGAACGTCTGCTTCGTGATGGCTCCCGGTTTTGAGCACCTTCAGGATGATTTCATGGCATTCGCCAAGGAGCGCGGGATGGTCGGCATCAAGGGACATCGCTCCGTCGGCGGTTTCAGGGCGTCGATTTACAACGCCTGTCCTGTGGAGTCGGTCCAGGCCCTTGTTGACGCGATGAGGGATTTCGAGACTTTTGTTCTTGAAGAAAAAGACTGACTTCTCTTGTAAGAAACTGTGTTGACTTGTAAAAAGCTGTGATTATGAAGATTCTGATTGCAACTCAGAAACCGTTTGCGAAGGCTGCGGTTGACGGAATAAGGGAAATCGTTGAGGCACAGGGACATCAGCTGTGTCTGCTTGAAAAATACGAGGGACAGGACGCCCTTGTGGCTGCTGTCAACGATGCTGATGCGCTGATTGTGCGCTCGGATAAAGTGAGCTCAGAGGTCATAGAGGCGGCTCCTAAACTGAAGATTGTCGTCAGGGCAGGGGCCGGATACGACAACCTTGACCTTGAAGCCTGCACGGCGCATGGAGTCGTGGCGATGAACACACCCGGACAGAATGCCAATGCCGTGGCTGAACTTGTGATTGCGCTGATGATATATATGTCGCGTAATCGGTTCACTCCGGGCACGGGATCCGAAATTTTGGGAAAGAGGCTCGGGCTTCAGGCCTATGGCAACGTAGGACGTTTGGTAGCGGCGAAGGCGAAGGCGCTCGGAATGTCCGTGATGGCTTTCGACCCGTTTGTCCCTGCGGAGAAGATGGTTGCAGAGGGGGTCGAGGCCGCTCAGTCGCTCGAACAACTCTATTCTTCCTGTGATTTTGTTTCCATTCACATCCCGGCTACGCCTCAGACGATCGGTTCAATAAAAGCATCGCTTGTCGGACTAATGCCTAAAGGAGGATGTCTTGTGAACACCGCACGTAAGGAGGTGATTGACGAGGCGTCGCTTCTTGATTTGCTCAAGATGCGTGGCGACTTGAAATATGTTGCGGATGTGGCTCCTGTGGCTGCGGAAGAGTTCGCGGCGGCTCTCGGGAATCGCTATTTCGCGACACCGAAGAAGATGGGGGCGGAGACGGCGGAGGCTAATGTCAATGCGGGCCTTGCCGCAGCACGTCAGATTGTGGCATATTTTGCCACGGGGTGCGAGAAATACAGATTGAACAAGTAGTATGGTAAGAGTGAAACCTTTTGCGGCGCTGCGTCCGCCGCGCGACATAGTCGAGGAAGTGGCAGCAAGGCCGTACGACGTGATGAACTCGGAGGAGGCCAAAGAGGAAGCAGGCGAGAAGTCGCTGCTTCATATCACCAGGCCTGAAATCGACTTCACGCCGATTGTTGATGAACATTCTGAGGCTGCCTATGGCAAGGCTGTCGAAAACTTTGCTCGCTGGCAGAAGAAGGGCTGGCTCAGGCAGGACGACAAGGAATGTTACTACATCTATGCCCAGACGATGGACGGTCGCACTCAGTACGGAATAGTGCTCTGCGCCCATACTGACGACTATGCCGACGGGGCCATCAAGAAGCATGAACTCACGCGCAAGGAAAAAGAGGACGACCGCATGGTTCATGTCCGCATCCAGAACGCCAACATTGAGCCTGTGTTTTTTTCCTACCCGGACGATGATCTTATAGGCTCGATTGTGAAGAAATACATTTCACGCACTCCGGAATATGACTTTGTCGCGGAAGACGGTTTCGAACATCGCTTCTGGGTGATTGACGACGATGACGACATTGCTGCGATTACAAAGGAGTTTTCCTCCGTAAAGGCCTTCTATGTCGCTGATGGCCATCATCGTACGGCGGCAGCGGCCCGCGTGGGAGCGGAGAGGCGCGAAAACAATCCGAACCATACGGGAGAGGAAGAATACAACTGGTTCATGGCCGTTGCCTTTCCAGAGAGCGAACTGAAGATTATGGACTACAACCGTGTGGTGAAAGACCTGAACGGGATGGGCATAGCTGAGTTCAAGCAGTGTCTTCTCAAATGTTTCTCTTTCGAAGGAATGGGGACTGAAGAAGATCGTAAAAAGGCAGAGCGACAGGGATTACGTAGCTTTGCTCCGATGCACAGACACGAGTTCTCAATGTATCTTGACGGGTATTGGTGGAAACTCAACTATCAGGGCTCTGTCGATGAGCAAGATCCGATCGGCAGCCTGGACGTGACGATTCTTTCCGAGCATGTTCTTGACAAGATTTTGGGAATCAAGGATTTGCGTCGCGATAAACGTATCGATTTCGTCGGCGGAATACGTGGACTTGGAGAAATCGCCCGCAGAGTTGACAGTGGAGAAATGGCTGTCGGTTTCGTTCTCTACCCGGTGTCGATGCGCGAACTTGTGAACATAGCTGACAGCGGGAACATAATGCCGCCGAAAACAACCTGGTTCGAGCCTAAACTAAGGTCCGGGCTGGCGATACATAAATTGGACTGATTTGAAGAATTTAAAAATCATAGAAAGCGCGTTAGAAAAGACGACGGACACAAAGGCCCTCATCATCGGCGTCGGTGCAATGAAACGGACGCCGGAGATGTTCTCCCAATTGTTTCCCGGAAGAACGGCTGTGATTGTGGCTGACCAGAACACCTGGGACATCGCTGCTGAAGAGGTCGCCGGCTCTATGGAGCAGGCTGGGATTCCGATGGTTGAGCCATTCATATTTCAGGATAGGAACATCTTTGCGGAATGGTCATTCGTGGAGGAGCTTGAGGCTGCCTTGGGACAGAGCGACGCCATTCCTGTCGCCGTCGGTGCCGGAGTGGTGAATGACTTGACGAAACTTGTCTCGGAACATCTGGGGCGAAGATATATGATTGTGGCTACAACCGTCTCTATGGACGGTTTTTCTGCTTATGGCGCTTCCGTCATAAAGGACGGGTTCAAGCGGACATTTGACTGCCGTGCCGCTTATGGAATCATTGTGGATCCGGCGGTGGCTGCGAAGGCTCCTAAATATCTTGCGGTTTCCGGATATGCCGACCTTCTTGCGAAGATTCCGGCAGGGGCTGACTGGATTGTCGCCGATGCGATGGGCTGTGAAAATCTGGACGAGTTTGCCTGGCATCTCGTGCAGGACGGGCTGCGTGATTCTCTCTCGGCTCCGGAAGCGGTCTACAACGGAGAAGTACCGGCAATAAAGTCGCTTGCGCAGGAGCTGATACTCAGCGGTTTCGCCATGCAGTCCTGCCAGAGCAGTCGTCCGGCGTCGGGCACCGAGCATCTTTTCGGACACTATTGGGAAATGACAGATCTGAGCTACACCGGCAAGGAGGAAGTTCCGGGGTTTGAAACTGGAAAATCTTTCCTTTCCGAGGGCAGGCGTGTTCCGCACGGATTTGCCGTCGGCATCGGCTCGCTCGTCTCAGCCGCGTGCTACGAATTCCTTCTTTCGAGGGATCTGTCCGCCATCGACATTGATGCTTGTGTGAATGCCTGGCCGTCGTGGGAGAATATGGAGGCGGAAATAAGGCGTGTGTTTGTCGATATTCCTAAGGATCAGACGGAAATTGCTGTGAGGGACTGCCGAGCTAAATATCCCTCTCAAGAACAGCTCCGCTCGCAGCTTGACCGCGTCCGTGACGGATGGCCTGCTCTGAAGGCCCGTCTTGAGTCCGAACTGATGACCCCAAGCGAGCTTCGTGGCCTTCTCAAAACCGTTCATGCCCCGTATGAACCGGAAATGATAGCCGTCTCACGTGCCGGCCTCCGCACTGCCTTCCGGCATATCCCTTACATGCGCGACCGCATCACCGCCATTGACCTCATCCAGCGTCTCGGCCTGTTACCTGAACTCGAAACCCATCTCTTCGGCCCTGGTGGCTACTGGGACATGCGGAATTAAGAAAAAGAGGATTGCTAATCTAAAAAGCGCGGCTGAAGGTGAAATTCAGTCGCGCTTTTCTTGATAATCTTGTAGTAAGGAATTGAATAAAAAGATGGAGAGCAAGGCACTCGGTGAAGTCAAATACCGCAGCAACCTGATGGTTGTGAGGATTTTGACAAGACGAGTAACGCGGCAATCCGCTTTTTATTCGATTCCGTCCGTTAGAACGGCAGGTCGTCCTCGCTCTCAGCAGCATCAAAGTCCGTCGGTTTGGCTGCCGAAGAGGTTGCCTGCTGCGGAGCACCGGCTCCGGTCGGAGCCGCATAGCCGGGAGCACCATAGGCAGGAGCCTGTCCCTGAGGCTGGGCACCGCCGGCGTGCTCTATTTTCCATGCACGGATGTCTGAGTACCAGCGGCCGTTGTATTCGCGGCTTGAGAGGTTGAACGAAACCTTGACGGCCTCGCCTGCCTGGAATTTTTCCAGATCCTTCACCTTGTCCTCGCCCCAAACGTTCATGCATACCTGAGTAGGATAGTTCCCCTCCTGGTATTCAATCACAAACTCCTGCTTGGACCATGGACCCCTTGCGGACGTCCCATTCTGGACAGGAAGTTTTGTGATGATTTTCCCTTCAAGTTCGAGTGCCATAGACTATTTCTCCTCGTCGGCCGCCTGCTGTTTTCCTACTTTCTTCACCTCAACATCGAAGATGAGAACTGAGTTAGGCTCGATTCCGCGGTTGCCTCTCTCTCCGTAAGCAAGCTCTGAAGGAATGAAGAATGTTGCTTTTCCGCCTTCGCCGAGAAGACCGAGACCCTCAGTCCAACCCTTGATGACGCGGTTTGCAACGAACTGTGTAGGCTCCTCGCTGTCCATATTGCCGTCGAACTCTTTGCCGTCGATGGTCTTGCCGCTGTAGAATACCCAAACTGTATCGTTAGGCTGCACCTTATACTCGTCACCTTCCTCAATGATTGTGTACTGGAGACCTGACTCAGTCACTTCCACGCCGTTCTTGAGGTTCTCTGCGAGGAACTTCTCACCCTTTGCCTTATTTACGGCAGCAGTGTACTCGTTCTTCTTTGAGAGGTAGCCGTTGATGATGCGTCCCATATCCTCAGGGTTGATCTTGAACTGCTTTCCGAACTCAGGGTCATAGACATTGCCCTCAGCCTTGAGGAAGTCGTTCATACCTTTCTTGAGCTCAGACATGTTGAGTTCTGAGAGATTGTCGCAGAGGTCATTGCCCTTGAGGAATGAACCGAAGTTGATTCCGAGGAGGTAGCTTACTGAGTCAACCTCAGCGTGTGTAGGAAGTTCGACATCAACCTTGACGTCACTGTTTGACTTGCAGGAAAGTGCAAGTGCGGCAACGAGAACTGCCGCAAAAATTCTTGTTGATTTCATAATACGTATTAATTTTTATGTGTTTTTATTCTTATTGTTATGGTTCGAAAAACCCGAACCGACCGCAAAGATACTCAAAGTTTCTCAAGTAATACTACATTAAATATGTATTTTATTTTGCAGGATGCAAAAATATGCCTACCTTTAAGAATAATTCGCTCAAATGGTATGATTGATTCGGAAAAACTTTTCGGGAAACTCAAATTGTTCTTCGGCTATTCGTCTTTCAAGCCGGGGCAGGAGGAGATAATACGCCACCTTGTCGAGGGCAACGATGCATTTGTCCTTATGCCGACCGGAGGCGGGAAAAGCCTTTGCTATCAGCTTCCAGCCCTTTTGATGGAGGGTACGGCGATAGTCATATCCCCACTGATTGCCCTGATGAAGAACCAGGTGGACGTGATTCGCGGGTTCGTCTCCGGGGATGAGGGAGTGGCGCACTTTCTGAACTCGTCGCTCGGAAAGGCGCAGATTGCCGAGGTTCGTGCTGATTTGCTTGCGGGCACGACCAAACTTCTCTATGTGGCCCCGGAGTCCCTGACAAAACAGGAGAATATAGCCTTGCTCAAGGAGATAAAGATATCTTTCTATGCGATTGACGAGGCACACTGCATTTCCGAATGGGGACATGACTTCCGTCCGGAGTACCGCCGCATCCGCGCCATCGTCGACGATATAGGCCGTGCACCGATAATAGCCCTCACCGCGACCGCCACTCCAAAGGTACAGAGCGACATACTCAGAAACCTCGGGATTCAGGACGCGAAGGTATTCAAGTCTTCATTCAATCGGCCGAACCTCTACTATGAAATCCGGGATAAGCAGGATCCCAAGCGAGACATAATCAAGTTCATACGTCAGAATCCCGGAAAGTCCGGAATCATCTACTGCCTCAGTCGCAAGAAGGTCGAGGAAATGGCAGAACTGCTGAATGTCAACGGGATAAAGGCACGGCCATATCATGCAGGGCTCGACGCGAAGACCAGGGCCGAAAACCAGGACGCTTTCCTTATGGAGGAGGTGAACGTCATCGTTGCAACGATTGCCTTCGGTATGGGCATCGACAAGCCGGACGTGCGCTTCGTGATCCATTACGACATTCCTAAGAGCCTTGAAGGTTACTATCAGGAGACGGGCCGTGCCGGACGCGACGGGAAGGAGGGGCAGTGCATCGCCTTCTACAGTTACAAGGACATACAGAAACTGGAGAAATTCATGCAGGGCAAGCCGATTGCCGAGCAGGAGATAGGGCGTCAGTTGCTGATGGAGACGGTGGCTTACGCGGAGTCGAACAGTTGTCGTAGGAAGCTGCTGCTCAATTACTTCGGGGAAGATTACCTTTTGGACAACTGCGGGGCCTGCGACAACTGTCTGCATCCGAAGAAGAAGTTTGAGGGGTCGGAACAGATGTGCATGGTGATTGACTTGGTGTCGTCGCTTCCGGAGCGTTTCAAAATTGAGCACATAGCGAACATACTTGCCGGCGTGAGCAATTCTCTGATAAAGTCATACAAGCATGATGAACTGGAGGCTTTCGGCTCCGGACGCGACCACAGCTTCCGGTTCTGGTGCGCTGTCATCCATCAGGGGATTGTCCTTCATTTTCTTGACAAGGACATCGAGGCTTACGGGCTCATCTCTGTCACGGAAAAGGGACGGAAATATGCCGTGAACCCGACTCCGCTGATGCTTACCGAGGACAGGACGTTCGCCGAAGGGGAGGACGATGACGATGATGCGGCGGCGGTGGCGGTACGTTCCGGCGGCGGTGGCGGTGACGAGACGCTTCTCTCTATGCTGAAGGACCTTCGCAAGGATTTGAGCCGGAGGCTGAAGCTTCAGCCGTGGGTGATTTTCAGCGATGCCGCGCTTGAGGATATGTCGATTATGTATCCGGTCAGCCTCGACGAACTTCAGCGCTGTCAGGGCGTAGGTGAGGGGAAGGCGAGGAAATACGGCAAGGAATTCGCCTCTCTTATTTCCAAATATGTGGAGGAGAACGAGATAGAGAGGCCGTATGACCTGTCGGTGATGAAGACTGTACGGCACAACTCCGACAACCGCATCACTATAATCCAGAACATCGACAGGCGCATGGCGCTTGAGGACATTGCCGAGGCTCTTGGGCTTGAGTTCGATGAGCTGCTGACTGAAATCGAGTCAATCGTGCAGTTCGGCTTCAAGCTTAACCTGAACTACTACATCGAGCAGAATGTCGACGATGACGTGGTTGACGAGATTTATGAATATTTTCGCGATGAGGCGGAGTCCGATTCTATTGAGGATGCGCTCAAGGAATTGGGGGCTGACTACGAGGAGAACGAGATCCGGCTTGTGCGGCTTAAATTTCTCTGCGAGGTCGCGAACTGACGTTTGGTTGAACAACGTTTCTTGGTCTGTTTCTTTGTCTCTGCGATTCTTGGCGAAATCGTCGTTTATGACTAATTTTGCAGTCTTTTGAAAAATCGGGTTTTCCCGCATAAAATAAAACGGTTATGATTACATTCGGTTATAAAACTCCGTGGAGCGGAATTGTGCGTGCTCTCGCTTCACTTGGCCTGGGAATCCTTGCGGTCACCTATCCTGGTGATGTGATTCCACTATTGGTGAAAATTTTTGCAGTTCTTCTCGGACTCTACGGTTTGGGAATGTTGATTTTCGCCTTTGTGAATAAAGATGAGAAGTTGTTCTCTCTCTGGCTTTCCAATTCGCTCATCGAAATAGTCGTGGCTGTGCTTGTGTTCATCTTCGCCGGGTTCATAGCCAACATTGCAGTGAAGCTTATCGGATTCCTTCTGCTCTGTTCCGGAATCTACCAGACAATTGCCTTGATAAGCGCAGAGAGGGCTTCACGTTTCGGGCTCTGGTTCTTTGTCCTGCCTGTCGTGGAAACAATAGCCGGAGGCACGCTGATGTTTGCCTCTCAGCTTTTCACTAGCGGAGTCGGAATCATCGTCGGCATTGCCCTCATAGTTTCCGGACTCTCGGAATTGTTCTCGTCGATTAAAGTCTACCGCATCCAAAAGATGATGGCTGACACGGAGAAGACCGAAGAGCAGACCGACGCGACGGTAGTGACTGTCGATGAGACGAAGGAAGACAAGCCTCAGGCTTAAGGCGTAACTTGCTGAAGACGGAGCATGATACCTCGCGATACGGTGGAGAGGGTCCTGGATGCGGCCCAGATTGTGGAAGTGATCGGCGATTTCGTCGATCTGAAGCGTCGTGGAGCCAACTGGATAGCCTGCTGCCCGTTTCACAACGAAAAGACCCCGTCGTTTTCGGTCTCTCCGTCAAAGGGAATCTACAAATGCTTCGGATGCGGAAAGGCAGGCTCGGCAGTGGATTTTGTGATGGAGCACGAGAGCATGTCTTTCCCGGAGGCCATACGCTACCTCGCGCAGAAATATCACATAGAAGTCGTTGAGAAGGAAGAGACGGCGGAGGACCTTGCCCGCAAGCAGCATAAGGACAGCCTTTACATCGTCTCGAAATTTGCTTCCGAGTTTTTTCAGAAGTCGCTTAAAACCCCTATGGGACAGGCGATTGCCTATCAGTATTTTCACGGAAAACGTAAGCTTGACGACGCGACGATTGAAAAATATGGTCTTGGATGGGCTCCGCAGTCGCGCGATGAGCTGAGTCGCGCCGCCCGTGAGGCCGGATATAAGGAAGACTATCTTGTTGAGACAGGGCTCAGCATACGCCGCGACGACGGTTCGTTGGTCGACCGTTTCTACGATAGGGTCATATTCCCGATACATTCCGTGACCGGGCAGGTCATCGCTTTTGGAGGGCGCACGCTCAAGACGGACAAGAGCGTTGCGAAGTATGTCAATTCACCGGAAACGGAAATATATGTCAAGAACAAGTCTCTCTACGGAATCTATTTCGCGAAGAATGAGATCTCCCGTCAGCGGAAGTGCATCCTTGTCGAGGGTTATCTTGACGTTCTTTCGATGCATCAGCTTGGAATACTGAATGTTGTGGCATCGAGCGGAACTTCGCTCACTACGGGACAGGTGGACCTTATAAAGAGGTTTGCGGACGATGTGACCGTGATGTACGACGGTGACAGCGCAGGGATTCATGCGGCTTTGCGCGGAATCGGGCTGGTGCTCCGCGGAGGACTGAATGTGCGTGTCGTCCTGCTGCCTGACGGTGAAGATCCTGATTCTTTCGCATGCTCTCACACTCTTGCCGAGGTTCAGGATTATATTGCCTCGCATGAGCAGGACTTCATCGGGTTCATGACCGACATGCTTCTGGGCGAGGCGGGAAATGACCCTCTGAAAAGGGCGTCACTTGTCAACGAGGTCGCGGACACGATTGCGCTGATTCCTGACCAGATTGTCCGCGCGATGTATGTCCAGACATGCTCCACCAAGTTCGGCATGGACGAAAGCATGCTTTACGACAGGGTGCGACAGTCACGGGACGCAATGCTTCTTGCCGAGAGAAAGCAGCGTGAGCGTGAGGCTGCCCAAGAAGCTACCCGCGCCGGGGACTCCGCTCCAGAGAACAATAATGCTGTTCCTGACACCGCCGAAGTCGAGTTGCCGGCACGGGAACGCCTCCCGGAGGTCGCGGAAATGGTGCGGCTTCGCGAGGAAGAACCGTCCACGGCGTCCGGAGAGCGTGAGATTCTGAGTTTTCTTTTGGAATACGGGGACAATGAACTGAAGTTTGACAGGGACTCCCCGTTTTGGACAGAAGAGACTCCTACTGTGGCGGACTTTATTCTCAATACATTGGATGACAATGGGATGGCGTTTCATAACTCAATGTATGCGAGGGTGTTGAACCAGTACACGAAGTTCTATGACGAAGGCCTTCTGCAGAATCAGATACTTGCTCGGCTGCGCGACAGCGAGGACCCGGAAACCAGTGCCGTCACACGTGATCTTCTCGTGGACAAGTACAATCTGACGGTCAAGAACTTCGAAAACTCGCTGACTTCGGCCGAGACTGTCCTTGCGACATATGTTCCGAAGTCGCTGATAAAGCTTCAGTTGCTCAATGTGGAGCTTGACCTCAAGTCGCTTCAGAAGGAACTTTTGTCTGCGCAGGATGCCGGTAGACAGGAGGAATTGATGCGGAAAATAACGGAACTGAGCAGAATGAAGTCGTCACTTGCGTCTGAGTTCCGAAAATAAAGCTATTTTGTTGATATATAAAGAAATATAGATATGGAAAACAAGGATTACAGAAGACAGCTGGTGACCTGTGCGCTCCCTTACGCGAATGGTCCCGTTCACATTGGTCATCTCGCCGGAGTTTATGTGCCGGCTGACATATATGTGAGGTATCAGAGGCTTCGCGGGCAGGATGTTCTTTTCATCTGCGGCTCTGACGAGCACGGTGTTCCGATTACCATCAAGGCAAAGAAGGAGGGTGTGACTCCGCAGGACATTGTCGACAGATACCATTCTCTCATCAAGGCATCGTTTGCCGGGCTCGGCATCAATTTCGACATCTATTCCCGCACAAGTTCAAAGGTGCACGAAAAGACCGCTTCGGATTTCTTCCGCAAACTCTACGACGACGGCAAGTTCATCGTGAAAGAAAGCGAGCAGTACTACGACGAGGAGGCCAAGACCTTTCTTGCTGACCGCTACATTGTAGGTACCTGCCCGCGCTGTGGAGCTGAGGGGGCATACGGCGATCAGTGCGAGAAGTGCGGCGCGACTCTCAGCCCGGATGAGCTGATCAACCCGAAGTCGGCCCTTAGCGGGTCGCCACTTGTGAAGAAGCCGACAAAACATTGGTATCTGCCTCTGAACGAGTATGAGAAATGGCTTTCGGAGTGGATTCTGGAAGGGCACAAGGAGTGGAAGACCAATGTTTACGGCCAGTGCAAGAGCTGGATTGACGGTGGGCTTCAGCCGAGGGCGGTGAGCCGTGACCTTGATTGGGGTGTGCCGGTGCCGGTTGAGGGGGCAGAGGGTAAGGTCCTCTATGTCTGGTTTGACGCTCCGATAGGATATATATCCAACACGAAGGAACTTCTTCCGCAGTCTTGGGAGAAATGGTGGAAGTCGGAAGATACGAAGCTTGTCCATTTCATCGGAAAGGACAATATTGTTTTCCACTGCATCGTTTTCCCGTCTATGCTCAAGGCTCATGGAGGTTTTATCCTTCCGGACAATGTTCCTGCAAACGAGTTCCTCAATCTTGAAGGCAGAAAAATTTCGACTTCAAAAGGTTGGGCCGTTTGGCTGAATGAATATCTTGAGCAGTTTCCCGGACAGGAAGACGTACTCCGCTATGTACTCTGCGCAAATGCTCCGGAAACTAAGGATAACGACTTCTCCTGGAAGGACTTTCAGGCACGCAACAACAGCGAACTCGTGGCAATTTTCGGAAACTTCGTTAATAGGGCTGTGGTGCTCACCCACAAATATTTTGGAGGCAAGGTGCCTGCGGATCTGAAACCGGAGGCGATTGACCGCGAGACACTTGCACAGATTCCTGCGATTGCGGCGGAGATTGAATCCAACATCGAACAATACCGTTTCCGTGAGGCGCTCAAGGCCGCGATGAACCTCGCTCGTCTTGGCAACAAATACCTTACGGACACTGAACCGTGGAAGGTGGCGAAGACCGACATGGAAAGGACGGCGTCTATTCTGAACGTCTCGCTTCAGATCTGTGCCGCCCTCGCCGTCGCGTTCGAACCGTTCCTGCCGTTCTCGGCGGAGAAACTTCGCAAGATTCTCCACGTGGGAATAATAGCGGGCACTGACCATCGGACTGGAGATCCTGGCACGACCGGGGAGAACATTTTCACCCCTTCCGAGGCTGCCGCACTCCACACTGTAGATTCTTTGGGAGGCGCGTCCGAAGTGGCAGAATATCCGATTGCGCTTTCTTGGAGCGACCTCGTTTCCGAGCGCATACTTCCTGAAGGACACGAACTCGGAGAGGCGGAGCTGCTCTTCTCGAAGATTGAGGATGAGCCTATTGATGAGCAGATTGCCCGTCTGGATGCAATCAGGAAAGCTCAGGAGGCTGCTGAGGCTGAGGCGGCTGCAAAGCAGGCTGCTGCGAAGGTGGAGCCTCAGAAGGACGAGTGCAGTTTTGAGGATTTTGAAAAAATGGACATAAGGACAGCGACTGTGCTTGAAGCGGAGCGTGTCCCGAAAACCGACAAGCTTCTCAAACTTACGATTGACACCGGGATTGACACCCGCACGATTGTTTCCGGCATTGCCGAGTATTATTCTCCGGAGGATATGCTTGGAAAGCAGATTTGCATACTTGCAAACCTCGCTCCTCGTAAGATTCGCGGCATCGAGTCCAAGGGTATGATTCTGATGGCTCGTCAGGGCGACGGCAAGATGAGGTTCATTACACCGCAGGAGGTCTTGACTAATGGGGCTCAGATCGGGTAAAAATGCACTAAAAAGCGAATTGCTGCGTTGGAAGCCTTGCACTTCGTCTTTTTATTGCATTTTTACATCGCTATTTGTTCTGGTGTTATTCTGGTTTATTTTGTTGTAATGCGACAGGAGAGGAAACTCTATATGTATGATACAGTATAATAGGGACATACAAAATACCTTCGGGATGAAGGTGCGGGCGGCGGCATACGCCGAATGGGGAAGTGTGGATGCGTTGCGGGAGCTGTTGAAGGACAGTTCCCTTCCGCGTCCATTTCTTTTTGTCGGTGCTGGCAGCAACCTTCTTTTCACGGGAGATTTCCCGGGAACGGTTTTTCACTCCGTGATGAAGGACATCAAACTTCTTTCTTCGGAGGGTGTTTGTTCTGACGGGACGGTTATGGTTGAAGCCGGAGCGGGAGTCGTCTTTGACGATTTCTGCGAGTGGGCGGCAGAGAGAGGGCTCTGGGGAATTGAGAATTTGTCGCACATCCCCGGTGAGGTGGGCGCAAGTGCTGTTCAGAATGTCGGAGCCTATGGCGTTGAGGCAAAGGATGTGATTGAGAGAGTGAACTGTATCGAACTTTCAACGGGCAAAACGATTGTGTTTGCGAACTCCGACTGCGGATACGGCTACCGCGCGTCCAATTTCAAGACAAAATGGAAGGGGCAGTATGTGATTACTTCGGTAGTTTTCCGCCTCTGTTCCGTTCCGCAGCCAAGGCTTGACTATGGACATCTTCGCACAGCGGTCGAAGAACATCTTGCCAAGAAGACAAGTTTGATTTCCGGAGATTGCCCGGAGGATTCTGCTGTCAAAAACGGCGAGGTTGCCGGCGAAATAACTCCGTCGGTAATCCGTGAGGTTGTCACATCCATACGTAGGGAAAAACTCCCTGAGCCGTCTGAACTGGGCTCAGCAGGCAGTTTTTTCAAAAACCCGGTGATTCCGCAGAGCCACTACGAGAAGATTCTCTCAGACTACCGCGCCACAGCAGGCCCCGAGGCCAAAGTGCCGCACTACATTGTCGAGCAGCCGGACGGCTCCGCTCCGATGATTAAAATCCCGGCAGCCTGGATGATAGAACAATGTGGCTGGAAAGGCAAGACTCTCGGCAATGTTGCCAGCTATGCGAAGCAGCCCCTTGTCATAGTGAATCTCACCGGCAAGGCCACCCCGCAGGAGGTTATCGCTCTTGAAAATGCAATAATAGCCTCAGTCCGCGACCGCTTCGCCATCGAGCTCCACCCCGAAGTCGAGCATATCTGATGCAGGTTATTTTTTGAAGGTTTCTGAAAAATCTATTTCAAGTACTTCTCTGTAATCCAAGTTGCGAAAAACAAATCGTAGACTTGGTAGACGCCTCGTGTGCAGGTGAGAAGCCCTTTTTCGAGCAATCCTTTTGCAGCGGCATTTACTGAACTTGGGGATTGTAGCGCGTATTTATCGACGAATTCTCCGGAGGTTATTTTGCTCGCTTTACCCTCAATGGCAATAGCCAGAATGATTTGTTTCTGTTTCTCCGGGAGTTGATACAGAAGGTCTTCGTATGTTGCCCCGCTGAAATCGATGATATATTCGACTGCGGATTCTATTCGTTCTTTACCACAACTTTCCCCTTCTTTTGTCTGCATAAACAGGATGTTCATCACTTTTTGGAGATAGAATGTCGTTCCGTCGAATCGTTTGTAAAGTTCCGGAACAACATCTGTTTTGAGTTTTTTGCCTGCGGCGGAGAAATGCCTTTCGCAAAATTCGGCATAGAGTTCCTCCTTTATGGGCGGAAGATTGATTATTGTCGCACTTTGATAGAATGGACGTGCGGAAGATGTGAATATTGAGCCCATCATCTCCCTGTGTGAGCCGGAAAAGACAAAATGTGCATTTGAGCAATACTGAATATGTGTCCGTAGTGCGGCTTCCACGTTTTTGTCGCTATAATTCCCAATCTGTTGGAATTCGTCAATTGCGACTAAGCAAGGTTTATCAGCGTTGTTGAGATAGGTAAAAATCTCATCCAAGGTGGTTGCAGGGTTTCGTAAATCACCGATTTGCAGAGTCCAAGAAGGCACTCCGGCGGCATCATAACTGATTCCCCCCTTGAGCGACGAGATGGTGTTGACGAAAGCTGACCAGACCTTCGCCCCTTTGGGCTTGAGTGCATCAAGTATGGTTTTACCCATCCTTTCTGTCATTTCGGCCAAAGATTTCGTTGAATATATGTCAATTATGAAGGTATGAAACTTCTCACTGATTTCTTTTTGGGCGAAGCAATGTCTTATGAGGTCTGTTTTTCCAAACCTTCTCGGCGACATCAAAGCAACATTATTCCCATTAAGCAGCAAGTCTTTAATGGCTTTGGTCTCTTCAACTCTGTCGCAGAAATACTCCGCTCCTGCATATCCGGTTGTAACGAATGGATTCATAAATATGATTTTTCGCAAAGATAGTAAATTATCATAAGATGATAATCATAAAATGATAATTACTTTATGGAAATCCATTCTGCTCTGATAGTGGCGGCCTCTTACAGAGATTCTAATATGTCCCTGTGCAAATGTCTCTATGCAAGATAGCAGATGCTGTCTTCAGACTCGGTCCTTTCGCACAGGCCTGCGGCGTTGAACATTCCCTCAAAACTGAGGTCTTCATCAATTTGCGGCCAATGGATTCCTGTGTAAGACAAGTGGAAGTCATTCAACTGTTCGGCCGTGGCAGCAGAAAGACGAGGCCACTGTCCGACAGGATAACTCGCGACCAGTCCGTCCTTTGTTTCGGCGCAGATTTTTCCGTCCTCAATCCAAACTTTTGAAATATAACGTTTCATTTCTGCATAACATTTCGGAAATACTCTTTCCATTGAGTAAAACATGAATACAAATCCAAAAACAATAAAAACAGTTGGCATAACTCAATAATGCAAATTAAATAAAACTTATATTGAAAAAAAAATAAATCTTGTTCTGGGTAGGGACAAAAACCAAGTGGGTTTGCGCTGCTAATATGAGCACAAACCCACTGACAATCAATAGAACTTCCAAACTTTATCTTTTTTATATGAAGTTTTTCTCTTTTTATATGTTTCGCTGCCCGATTGTCATTATGCTAATTGATATTTGTTGACTACATTAAATAGAATTATATTAAATAAAATTGTTTAATCTGTCTTTATTCAAGATCCTGTGTTCTGCTTGGGGCTGAAGAGGCAGTTCCGCAAGATTTGATGCTCCGGTTTGTCGTTTCTTTCCCTGACTGATAAAGATTTTGTATCTTTGCACCGCCTGTGGCAAAAATGAATTTGCAGAAGGCGGAATGCATTATGGAAGGAACAGCAACGGTCGTCAAACATACTGGCAGTCACTATCTTCTGGCTCAACTTCCCTCGTGGAGGCTGTTCCCGGCGGTGTTGCGCGGGAAAGTGCGGCTGGGCGGTAGTTCGGCGACAAATCCGGTGGCAGTGGGCGACAGGGTGGAGTTCCATACGGACGGGGACTTGCTTCCGGACGGGAGCGTGCCGGCCAGCGAGACGGTGCCTGCTGCAATCACCAGGATACTTCCACGACGAAATTACATCATTCGCAAGTCGGTGAATCTCAGCCGTCAGGCGCACATAATAGCCGCGAATGTCGACCACGCTTTCATTGTCGTGACACTCGCGTTTCCGGAGGTTAAGCTCCCGTTTATTGACCGTCTGCTCGTCACCTGCGAGGTGTATGGGGTGAAGCCTGTCATCGTTCTGAACAAAATCGACATTGTTGACGAGTTTCGCGATGACTTTGCTCCGGCGCTCGAAAACTTCCACCGGATATATGAAGGCGCCGGCTACAGCATACTTGAAGTTTCGGCGAAGACCGGAAGGGGAGTGGAAGAATTGCGCAGACTTTGTCTCGAAAAATCGGAGGACGGCGCTCCTGGCATATCCCTTTTCTCCGGTGTGTCCGGCGTGGGCAAGTCTTCGCTGATAAAGGCCATGGACCCGTCGTTGAACCCGAAGACAGGGCTTATTTCCGAGGCCCATCTCCAAGGGCGGCACACTACGACATTTTACGAGATGTACCCGTTGTGCGGAGGAGAGGGGTGCATAATTGACACTCCGGGCATACGCGGATTCGGACTCGTTGATCTCGAGCCGGAGGAAATATCCCTCTATTTCCCGGAAATGCTGAAGGCCGCTTCGGGCTGCCGCTTCACCCCGTGTACGCACACTCATGAACCCGGCTGTGCGGTGAAGGTTGCGGTCGACGACGGGACGATAAGCCGGGAGCGGTATGCATCCTACCTCGGGATGTTGGAAGAGTACACGAAATATCGGAAATAGCCTGAAACTGATGCGGAAGAATTGTAGTGAAGTAAGGATATGAACGGAATATCTGCAAAAGGCATAAATAAGGAAATTTTTTCGCTTGCCTTGCCGAGCATACTCGCGAACATCACCGTTCCGATTGTCGGAATGGTCGACATTGCTGTCGCGGGTCATCAGCCGGCGGGAGGGCTCGCGACCGCAACATTCATCGGAGGCGCGTCAATTGGCTCTATGCTCTTCGACCTGCTCTATTGGAACTTCTCGTTCCTCAGGGTCGGCACCGGAGGCATGACCGCCCAGGCTTACGGAAGGGGCGATACGCGCGAGTGCGCTAACATCCTCACTCGTGGACTCGGAATCTCGTTTTCCGTCGCGGCCCTATTCTGGCTGCTCCAGTGGGTCTTTGTCCAACTTGCGTTTCTTTGCATCGACTGCACCCCGGAAGTCCAGGAACTTGCGACAACATACTTCTACATCAGGATTATCGCCGCTCCGGCAACCCTCAGCCTCATGGCATTCAAGGGCTGGTTCATAGGCATGCAGGACGGAGTGAGTCCGATGATTACCGACCTTGTGGTCAACGGCATAAACATATTTGTCAGCATATATCTTTCTCTCGGATTCACACTCGGCTCATTTGTGTTTGAAGGACTTGGATTCAGCGGCATCGCATGGGGGACCGTGATCGCGCAGTACTGCGGGCTGGTTACAGCCGTGGCGATAGTCCTTGGAAAGTTCCGCAAAAAGGTCTTCGCCGGATTTGGATGGTATGAGGTCCGAGCCGCTTTCAAGGGCGGGGAGACGAGACGCTATTTCACGATGAACGCCGATCTTGTGATACGTTCACTGAGCTTCATCGGCATCTATGTCAGCTTCTCGGTCATCGCTGCACACTTCGGGGATATGACGCTGGCAGTCAGCTCCATAATGCTTCAGATCCTGCTGCTCTTCTCCTACTTTACGGACGGTTTTGCCTACGCCGGTGAGGCAATGAGCGGAAAGTACATCGGCGCAGGAAGTCGTGCCGGTCTGAGGCTCACAGTCCGTTACACCTTCATCTGGTCTGGGCTCGTGTGCCTGCTTTTCATGGTGTTCTACTACTTCGGCGGCGAATGGATGCTCGAAATAATGACCAATGACGCCGCCGTCATTAGCGGCTGTGCCCCATATATGTTCTGGCTTATGGTAATGCCGGCATTCGGCTGTGTGGCGTTCACATGGGACGGAATCTACATCGGTGCCACGGCGGCGAGGCCCATCCGCAACGTCATGGTGCTTTCCACCATAGCATTTCTTGTAAGCTACTTCGTCCTTGCCGCTTTCATCCATCCGGACGGTGTGATGGCCGTGCACTTGCTGCTTGCCGCATATTTTGTCCATCTCGTCGTGCGTGCGGTGGCCCTTACCTTCGATTATAGGAAAACGGTCTTGTCAAAGACTCCGTCCGCTGACGAATCCTTTCAATAAGTGTAATCGTTTATGACACAGGAACAATCTTCCATACACCAGGAAATCGAAAGAAAATTTCTCGTTGTCGGCGAGGAATACAAGTCTGAGGCATATAACTCTACGCATATTGTCCAGGGCTACATAAGCCGCTCTCCAGGGCGTACGGTACGCGTGCGTATGCGCGGAGACAAGGCATTTTTGACAATCAAGGGCGGAGGCTCGGCCTCTGGCATGTCCCGTCTTGAATGGGAAAAGGAAATTTCGGCGGAAGATGCCCTACAGCTTATGTCGCTGTGCGAACCCGGCATCATCGATAAGACACGCTGGCTCGTGAAGGTCGGAGAGCACACGTTCGAGGTGGATGAGTTCTTCGGTGAAAATGAGGGACTTGTGGTTGCTGAAGTGGAACTTGGCAGCGAGGACGAGACCTTTGAGCGTCCGGCATGGCTTGGAGAGGAAGTGACTGGAGACAGACGCTATTACAATTCGTCCCTGACTAAAGTTCCGTATAGTGAATGGGGCCGAATAGACAATAGATATTAGATATTAGAATACTTGAGAAACTTGAATAAATGATACTGACGAACAAAGAAAGATGGGCATATACAAATTTCTCAGAATAAGCCGTCCGGCGGCCTTTCAAGTGCCGGAACAGGAAATTGAGCAGACTTACAGGAAAGTGCGCCGAAGCACATTTGTTGGAGTTACGGCCGGTTACAGCCTCTACTATGTGTGCCGCATGAGCCTCAGTGTGGTGAAGCAGCCTCTGATTGACGGGGATGTTCTGACTGCCGGAGAACTCGGTCTCATCGGGTCGGGACTTCTTCTAATCTACGCCTTCGGGAAGTTTATCAACGGATTCATCGCTGACTACTGCAATATCCGTAGATTTATGGGCACGGGTTTGCTTCTGTCTTCAGTCATAAATCTGATAATCGCCATACTCGGCATATCCACGGAATACATCTCCCACAGTGCGCTCTTCGTCTCGTCCCTGCTTCTTTGGGGAGCTAACGGATGGTTCCAGTCCATGGGCCCTGCTCCCGGAGTCATAAGCTTGTCTCGCTGGTTTCCACAGTCGCGTCGAGGGACTTTCTATAGCATATTCTGCACGAGCCCGTACATCGGCGAGTTCATTTCATTCGTTATGATTGCCGCTGTCGTTGCCGCCTGGAGTTGGGAATGGGGATTCCTGCTCGCTGCACTCATCGGTTTTGCGGGCTCCCTGATCATCTTCCTGACAGTCAAAGACACACCGGAGAGCTGCGGACTTCCTTCCGTTCAGAAGCTTTCCGGAGAGGAAATGAAACCTGAAGATTCTATGAGGACGCTGAGCCTTCAGAAACGGGTGTTGAGACATCCGGGGATATGGATTATCGCGGCGTCTTCCGCATTCATCTATATAACGAAATATGCCATAACGGGTTGGGGCGTGCTTTTTCTCCAGAAGGCGAAACTGTTTTCGCTTGAGAAGGCTTCGAGCATCATCGCTGTCGCAGCGCTTGTCGGCGGACTGGTCGGGACAGTCTCCGCAGGATGGATTTCGGACAGGCTTTTTAAGGGTGACAGGATGCGTCCGGCCCTGCTTTCGGGACTTCTTGGAATCGTGATGCTGTCGCTTTTCCTTTTCACCGGGGGCGGATTTGTGTTGAACACTGTCTATGTGGCTGTGTTCAATTTCGCGATGGGTGAACTCTACTGCATTGTGGCGGGACTTATGGCAATTGACATCGTGCCGCGCAAGGCCACTGGAGCAGCCCTCGGAGTTGTCGGCGTGTCAAGCTATGTGGCGGCCGCAATTCAGGACATCGCGAGCGGCTACCTCATTCAGGAGAACGGAAGTGACTTCACTGCCGTGTCTGTTTTCTGGATTGTTGCGGCATTTCTGGCAACTTTGCTTCCGGTTCTTAACTGGAACAAGATGAAACGGCGTTCCCGGGACTCAAAATAGTATTATAAATATATCAGTTTTGAAAGACGGGCGGGGCTGAGGATGTCGGAGGCGGCTCTTTGCAGGTCGGCTGCGCTGACTGCATCGATTTTTCGTCGAACTGCATCGTCGTCCTGGATGGCGCCGAAGGCGTTGAGGCTCTTGCACATTGACAGCGCCTGGCTTTCGCTGTTTTCAGAGGAGATGGCGAGTTGTCCCTCGAATTGTTTCTTGGCCTCTTTCAGTTTCTCGTCCGGGAGGAGCGTCTCGCAGAGTTTGTGGAATTCGTCGCCTATCACCCTGACGCAGTCTTCGAGCCTGTCCCGGTCGCAGCCGAAGCAGACGGCCATGATGCCGGTGTCGGCGTACTGGCTGTAGTTGCATTCGACGTTATAGACCCAGCCGTTCTTTTCCCGAAGGACTGAATTCAGTATGGAATTGGTGGCCGGACCACCGAGGATATTGGCCATCAGAGCCGCTGTTATGCGTTCTTTCTCGCGGTAGAGCGACGGGGCAGTGGCGCCGATGATGCAGTTCGCCTGATGGCTGTGGCGGTTTATTGTCTTGTCGAAAACGTTGCCGGCGAATTCGGCTGTCTGCAGCATGGCATTGTTTGAAGCCGGAGGAACGATGTCGCTGCCTGCACTGCTGGCGGGCTTTACACTTTCTCCTGCTGCCGTCACACCGCATTCGGCCGGAAAGTATTCACTGACAAGCCTCTCTATCATTGCCGCTGTCTCGTCCTCCGGAAGAGGGGCGACCACAGAAAAGGCAATCCTCTCGGGGACAAAGAATGTCCTTACATATTTCCGGAGTTCGTCAGTCGAAATTTTCCTTACCGATGAAGGGGTCCCGAGCACGCGCCCGCTGAGCGGATGTCCCTCGAACAGAAGACTTTCGAAACGATCATATATGTCATCGGCGGGCGAGTCTTTGTAGCCGGCAATCTCGTCGGTGACCACGGTTTTCTCCACCTCAATCTCGTCTTCGGGAAAGGTGGCACGCGTTGCCATCTCCATCAACAGTCCGGCAGCCTTCTCGATGTCTTCTTTCAGCACTGTCGCATGCAGGACAATCTCCTCCTTGGTCGTGTAGGCATTAAGCTCTCCTCCGAGGCGTTCGAGGTAACTGTTTATCACTGTGGAGCTCTTGGTCTCCGTCCCCTTGAAAAGCGTGTGCTCTACGAAATGGGCAGTACCGGAATGGAATTTCCCCGCAGACTTTTCCCATCCGCGCACATCCTCCTCTCTCGTTCCGCAGCGCACGCTCAATGCGCAGCATGCGACACGTTTACCCTCACGGAGCACTGCATACCTCAACCCGTTTTCAGCCTTTGAAACTATCATTCCTCGTGGTGTTTTACATCTGCCGTTATCCCATGAGGGTGACAAAAAGTCTTTTGTTCCCCCTCCTCCGGACTTCCTACCCCCCCCGCAGACTAACGTCTGCGACCCCTATTAGGGGTATCTCGCGCCCCGGCGCGGTCCCTTCGGGACTTTTTAGTCGGCCCCCTATCTTCTTATCGCCGCGAGTTTATTGAACTCCGAGGCTATGAAGCCACAATCTCCATTACGCCCGACACTCTGTTTCTTGAAATAGTAGAGTTTGTGGTCACCGGCACCGAAGAGCATCTTGTAGCAGTAGGAACCGAATTCCGGATTGCTCGGAGCCACCGTGTAGGAAACCACGCAGTTCGTGTCTCCCGTGCCGAGCAGTTCGTCTGCCTCGTCATCATCCACAATCTCGATGCCAGCTGCAAGAGCCTTTTCCCGCACTGTCTCCGGCATCTTCGGAGACACGTCACCGCTCGCGAAGACAACCTTCTTTCCGGCGGTCCCGCTGAGGCCTAGGGCATATTTCCCGAGCCCGGCATAGCCCACACGGTCGTCAGTCATTGATTTCTGGATGTAGCCCTGCATCGCACCTATGATGTATGGCAGGAAATCGAACTCGCGTCCGCTCGGCATTTGTGCCGCCCTCACAGGAAACGTGCATGCCTCCAACATCTCGTCAATGCCCTTTTCAGCATCCTTGCCGCCCTTGACGACTGTCAGAAACTCAATTCCGGGTTCGGATTCCTTCTTGAATTGGGACTTGCTCAAAATCATAAAATAGAAGTCCGGATTGGTCTTGTTCGCCTCGAAATCGTCCAGTGTGCAGAACTCGTAGGGCGAAATCCTCCACTCTGAGCTTATCTCGTCCTGAAGCACATTGTCAATCATAGGATTGCCAGTGAGCACGACCTTCATTATCTTTTCCGGAAAGTCTCCGATTTTCATCTTTTTCGTATTGATCTGAGCCTGTGCACAAGCCTCAGGCGCCAAGTTTATCGACATCAGCGCTCCCGTCGCGAAAGCCGCAACCAACGAAATAATTCTTCTTATTTCCATATTCTTTCCTCCATAATTTTTTATTCTATTTTCGCATTTCATATAGAAACCTTCAAAAAATAACCTGCATCATCTTTTTCATTCTTTTCGGTCTATATTTATTTTCTCATCAGTCATGTACCTCCAGTACACTCCTTCTTCCAAAAGAAATCTATACTCGAAAATAATTGA